>Ga0207976_100029_pt1 | contig 261280 bp, 200 predicted proteins | sample LakWasMe94_HOW11_2_FD_183916 | JGI IMG/M metagenome (GOLD analysis project Ga0207976, IMG submission 183916) | Freshwater sediment methanotrophic microbial communities from Lake Washington under simulated oxygen tension - Sediment Metagenome... | ecosystem: Environmental > Aquatic > Freshwater...
TAGCGAACGTGAACCACCCGATCCCATCCCGAACTCGGAAGTGAAACCGTTTAGCGCCGATGATAGTGTGGCAGTTTGCCATGCGAAAGTAGGGAATTGCCAAGCTCTTAAATTAAAAACCCAAGCCTAAACGCTTGGGTTTTTTTTTGCCTGAATTTAGGCAAGCGCCGGGTATCACGGCGACATTAGTTTTACAGCGGTATGGCAATCAGCAGGAATCATGACCCAATGACCCCGATAGTCGATTGGGTTAGGAAAGACCGGTTGAATGATACTCCTTGCTTTTTGAAGATTGGGTGAGGTTGAACAACATGTTGTCGGAAGAATAAACATGATTGAATTATCGGGCTGTTTGGGTGCTGCAAGGCATGCAAAAAACAGTGTTATAAGCATTCATGCCCTTGAAAGTTTAAAAAATGGGCGCATTATTAATATTTATGACTATAGAGTTTAAGTATCAGGTATTTTTTATGTGATTGACAAATGTTATTTATTTTTGACCAGTTCGCGTAAAATCAAGCGATAAAATCCCATTAACACTACCGAGAAACACCATGAAAAAGATTCTTTTCTTAACTGTTTTATTGTCGGCAGCAACAGCTTTTGCTGATGACGCTAAAAATGAATGGCATAACACTACTTTGTCCGATGCCACGATTAAGAAAATTCAGGATGCCAAATATCAATATAAAAAGTGTGTTTCGGATGAAATGCAAAAAACCGCTCATCAGGAACAGGAGAGTCGCCAAGCAACAGAAGAGATTATGAAGCAATGTGAGTCAGTTTTATCCCAAATGCGCGAAGTTTATCTTGCTGAAAAAGTGCCTGGTATCATTGCTGACCGACATTTAAAACAGATGCGCATGCAAACTACTCGTAATGTTTTGCAAGGTATGATGTTTGGTGAAGCCGCCCGCAAATCCGGTCAACAATAATAACTAAAAGAGCCTCGTATAATGAATACTTATGCAATCGATTTATCCTTGAAACCCACTACATTCGATTTATGGCATGTTTGCTTGGCGGGCACTGTCGCCCTGTTATCGCTGATTCTAATCGTGTTGTTGCTGTCGGTGGTGATCAGTCGGATTCGTTGCAAAAAAAAATCGACTATTCAACAAACTGCGCCAACGCCTGAACCGGTAGTAAAAATTGTCGAGAAAATCGTTGAAGTTGAAAAGCTTGTCCATGCGCCCGCGCCGGAACCCGTTGTATTAAAAGAGGCAACCCCCGATGCTGCTTTGCAATTATTGGGTTTGCTGCAAAAAGAAGCGCGCTTTATCGATTTTATTAAAGAAGATATTGCAGCTTTCAGCGATGCCGATATTGGTGTTGCTGCTCGCGTCGTACATGAAGGATGCAATAAGGCAATTAATGAGCACTTTACTTTAGCCGCCGTCCGCAACGAGCAGGAAGGCAGTAAAATCACTTTGCCGCAGGGGTTTGACGCCGCGGCTGTGCGTTTAACCGGCAATATTGTCGGTGCTGCACCGTTTACCGGCACACTGGTTCATAAGGGCTGGCAAGTTACCGGTATCAGACTGCCCAAACTGACGGCAGGGCATAATGCGGCTATTGTTGCGCCGGCAGAGGTTGAGTTATGAGTGATTTGTCCGATCAGATACAACCGGAAAAGGTTACAGAAAACGCGGCTGTGATGGAGGCAGAAAATCCAACCGATCAACGAATTACAGCTGAATATCCGCGAAATGGAACGCGGTTTTCTGTCGGTATTGATTTGGGGACGACACATTGCGTTTTGTCTTATGCCGATCTTGATAATATCGACGATGAGGCGTTTTCGCCTCAAGTCATGGCTATACCGCAACTGACATCCCCTGGTTCGGTTGAGGAAAAGCAGCAGTTGCCGTCATTTTTATATCTGGCTCACGAAGCAGAGCTTGCAGAAGACTCGACCTCGTTACCTTGGGCTGCAAAACCGGATTATCTGGTCGGCGAAATAGCCCGTAATCTGGGCAGCAAGACTCCGATACGGTTGGTATCCAGCGCTAAAAGCTGGTTGTGTCATGCGGGCGTGGACTGCAAAGCGCCTATTTTGCCTGCTGAAGCTCCCGACGAGGTTAAACGCGTCTCGCCATTTCTGGCAACTACCGCTTATCTGCAACATCTGCGTGATGCCTGGCAAAGCCTGCATCCACATGCGCCGCTTGATCAACAGGATGTTGTTATTACCGTGCCGGCCTCATTCGATCCTGCTGCACGGGAATTGACAGTTGAAGCGGCGCGCGCCGTGGGTCTCGGTCAGGCAATTCTTCTGGAAGAACCGCAGGCCGCGTTATACAGCTGGATAGAGAAAAGTCACGGCGACTGGCGCAAACATGCCGAGGTGGGCGACATCATTTTGGTGATAGATATTGGCGGCGGCACTACCGACTTATCATTGATAGCGGTCACTGAAAAAGACGGCAATCTCGAACTGACCCGGGTGGCGGTTGGCGATCATATTCTGCTGGGCGGCGATAATATGGATTTGGCCTTGGCCTATACTGTTAAAGCCAAGCTTGAGAAAGACGGAAAACGCTTGGAGCCTTGGCAGGTTCAGGCTTTGACCCACAGTTGCCGCGATGCCAAGGAAAAAATCTTCAATAATTTCGAAATTGATAATATTCCGCTAGTGGTTGCAAGCCGAGGTTCTTCCCTGATCGCCGGCACACTGCGCACCGAATTAACCCGTGAAGAAGTCAATCGTGTATTGGTCGAAGGTTTTCTGCCTCAAGTGGCCGTTGGTGACAGACCGGTAAGTCGTCCCCGCACCGGTTTAAGAACTGCCGGTTTGCCTTATGCTCAGGATGCAGCCATTACCCGTCATCTGGCGGCGTTCCTGGCCAAACAACAAGGTGCTACGGATGAGCTTAAAGACATTAATCTGCCGGAACACGCAAGTTTCCTGCATCCCACTGCAGTGTTATTTAACGGCGGCGTGTTAAAAGCCGGTGTCTTGGCTGAGCGTTTAATGGATGTTTTAAATTCATGGTTGAGAGCGGAGCAAGCCCCCGAAGCTCGATTATTGGCTGGCGCCGATCTTGACCTGGCAGTTGCCCGTGGCGCTGCTTATTATGGCTATGTTCGCAAAGGCAAGGGTGTACGCATCAAAGGCGGCACGGCAGCCTCTTATTATGTAGGCATAGAAAGCGCTATGCCTGCAGTGCCCGGTATGACGCCGGAAATTCAGGCTTTGTGCATTGCTCCGTTTGGTATGGAAGAAGGCACCCAACAGGAATTGCCTGATGATGAGTTCGGTTTGGTGATCGGGGAGCCGGTACGGTTTCGCTTTTTCGCCTCCCATACCCGGCGCGAAGATAAAGTCGGAGCTCGTCTGGATTACTGGACTGACGAAGAGCTTGACGAACTGGATGAGATTGAAATTACCTTGTCGGAGGAAGGCCGCAGGTCCGGTGAAGTCGTGCCAGTGCATCTGTGTGCCGCCGTAACTGAAGTGGGCACGCTGGAACTGCAAGCTGTTTCACAAAAAGACCATGGTCGCTGGAAAATCGAGTTTGATGTCAGGGCTGGGAATTAGCGCTGCTCAGTTAGAGGATAGAACGCAGATGACGCGGATGATTATGATTAAATATGATTTTTTAGTAACTGCCCACCTCTAGTCCTGCGGTTCACAAAACATGCAGTATACTGATTGCACTTTAAAATTCGTTTTTTGAATCTCCTCACCTCAATTATCTCGGCAACCGCTCCTGCGATTAGCTCCTGCATCCATGCAGTCGTTCAGCAGCAGAGGAGGCAAAGGTGCCGAATTTTGAGGTGTGATGAGAAAATCATAAGGTTCAAAGCTAGCTTTGAACTCCTCAAAGTTGGCTTTACCTACATTGGTGTAGGTAAATAGTGTGGGCTATTACGATTTTTTGAATTATCTGTGTTTATCATATTTATCAGCGGTATCTGCGTTCCATTATTATTTCAATATAAAATCGGCATCTTAAATATAAATGAATCAGAAAAAACGATTAATCATAGCCATGACCGGTGCGACCGGCGCGGTTTATGGCGTAAGGATGCTGCAAGTTCTGCAGGCGCAGGAACAATGGGAAACGCATTTGGTTATTTCTTCGGCCGGTTTGGTGAATTTAAAGCACGAAATGGGCATGAAGCGCGCTGAACTGGTCGAACTGGCTGATGTGACTCACGGCATTGATGATATTGCCGCCAGTATTTCCAGTGGCGGCTTTAAAACAGAAGGGATGATTATCGCGCCGTGTTCTATGAAAACCTTATCGGCGGTTGCGCACGGTTTTGGCGACAATCTGATTTCGCGGTCGGCTGACGTGGTGTTAAAAGAGCGGCGGCGCTTGGTGGTCATGCCCCGCGAAACACCGTTGAACCTGGTGCATATCCGTAACATGGCGAGCGTAACGGAAATGGGCGGCATCATTTTTCCGCCGATGCCCGCTTTTTATAGCAAATCGGATTCGCTGGCGGCGATGGTCGATGAAACCGTTGGCCGGGTTTTGGATATGTTCGGGGTTAATGTCGAAGGTTTGTACATGCCTTGGGAGGGGTTGTAGCAGCTTAAGAGGATAAGTTATTTACCACGAAGACACGAAGTTTATGTTTTTTCTTCGTATCTTCGAGGTAAAAAAAGAATGGTGTTCTTTGCTCGGCGCCGCCTTAAGACAACAGTCGCGAGTTTTTGCTGTTACGGAAAATCAGCGGTTTTTCATTGTCAGCTAAGGCGCTTGCTATCGCTTCCTGAATAACTGGATGATTAGGCGATTTGCTGCACACCGGATCGGCAGCGTACATGTCGCCGCTTAATAAATAAGCTTGGCAACGGCAGCCGCCGAAATCTTTTTCTTTCTCATCGCAGCTGCTGCACGGTTCTTTCATCCATTCAAAACCACGGAAAAAATTGAAAGCTTTCGATTCGTTCCAGATTTGTTCAATGCTGTAGTCTTTTACATTGGGGCAATCCAGTCCCGGCAATTCGCGGGCGGAATGACACGGTAGGGCTACTCCGTCCGGCGCGATGGTTAGGAAGGTTGTTCCCCAGCCGTTCATGCAGGCTTTGGGCCGGTCTTCATAAAAATCCGGCACCACATAATAGATCTTCATCTTCCCTGCGACTTTTTCTTTAAAAGCCTGCGCAATTTGCTCGGCCTGTTCGAATTGTTCTTTGGTGGGCAGTAATAAGTCGCGGTTGGCATGCGCCCAGCCGTAATATTGGGTGTTCGCCAGTTCCAGATAATCTGCGCCGAGCTCTTCAGCCATTGCCAGTATTTCCGGCATCTGGTGGATGTTTTCGCGGTGTATGACCACGCACAGCACCATCGGATAGCCGTGTTTTTTGACCAGATGTGCGACTTCTTTTTTGTGCAGGAATGACGCAGTGCCGGCGATATGGTCGTTCAGTTCCTGGCTGCTGGCTTGAATACTGACCTGAATATGATCTAGTCCCGCTTCCTTGAGTTGAATGATTTTTTCTTCAGTCAGTCCATAACCGGAGGTGATCAGGTTGGAGTAGTACCCCAGATCTCTGGCATGTTTAACCAGTTCAGGCAGATCCTTGCGGGTTAACGGTTCACCGCCGGAAAAGCCCAATTGCACGGCGCCCATTTTGCGAGCTTGCGTGAGTACGCGCTTCCAGTCCTCGGTGTCCAGTTCGGATTGATATTTCGCATAGTCAATCGGGTTGGAGCAGTAAGGGCACTGTAGCGGGCAGGCGTAAGTCAGTTCCGCCAGCAACCAGCGCGGCGGGGTGATGTTAGTTTTGTTGGATCCAGCCATTTTTTAAAGCGACCTCTAAGAAAGCGGTAATGTCATTGATGAGACCGGTTGTTGCAAATTTCTGTTCCAGATCGCTGACGATTTGGGCAAGGTTGCGGGTGCCGTCGCACATCTTCAGGATTTCCGCAGAGCTTTGGTTAAGCTCTACCATGCCTTCAGGATAGAGAATAACATCTTTCTGTTGTACTTCTTCCCACTGCAAACGGTGCATAGGAGAAAATTTGATGGTTTGATCTGGATTAATGCTCATTTTTCAATATTAAAATAAGGCGGCATTTCGTGAATATAAGCCATGTACATCGCATCTGCCATTGTCCACAATACATCCAGTTTGAATTTCAGGATTTGAATCATGCGATCTTGTTGTTCGCGGGTTTTATACCAATCCAATGTAATCGCCAAACCGTGTTCGACATCGCGTCGCGCTTCGGTCAGGCGTTTGCGGAAATAGATATAGCCTTCCTGGTCTACCCAAGGGTAGTGCTCCGGCCAGTTGTCCAGGCGCTGCTGGTGAATCTTGGGAGCGAACAATTCGGTTAGCGAGGAGCTTGCCGCTTCGTGCCATTCCGCCCGGCGGGCAAAATTAACATAAGCATCGACCGCGAAACGCACGCCCGGCAATACATGTTTCAATGAGGTAATGTCTTCGCGCGTCAAGCCGACTGCGATGCCCAGTTGTATCCAAGCCTCAATGCCGCCCGGATCGCCGGGGTGTCCGTCATGATCCATAATCCGCTGTATCCATTTTGCGCGGGTTTCGCGATCCGGGCAATTGGCCAGGATGTTGGCGTCTTTAATGGGGATGCAGACCTGATAATAAAAACGGTTGGCGACCCAGCCCTGCAACTGGGCTTTAGTCAATTTACCTTCGTTCATCAGGGTATGGTAAGGATGATGAATGTGGTAATGGCTTTCCATGCCGCGTAGTTCGGCTTCAAACTGTTCTTTGGTCCAGGCTTTATTATCGCTGCTCATGGTGTATCCTTTATAAGTCGATTTCCAAACCGTCGTAGGAGACCTCAATGCCGGCGGCGTCGAGTATTTTACGCTGTTCGGAGTCGTCATCTAAAATCGGATTGGTGTTGTTGATATGGATCAATATCTTGCGGGCTTTGGCAACGCCGCTTAAAACTTCTATCATGCCGCCTTCGCCGGATTGAGGCAAATGGCCGATTTCGCGGGCTTTTTTATGGCTGATATTTTGCGTACACATTTCGTCATTGGTCCAGAAAGTGCCGTCTACCAGCAAACAATCAACGGTTTGCATGGCCGCCATGACATGCGGTTCTATTTCGCCCAGGCCGGGGGAATAAAACACCTTTTTGCCGGTAGAGATTTGCTCGATGATGACGCCGATATTGTCGCCGTCATGCGGGTCGTTTCGGTGTGGCGAATAAGGTGGTGCCTTGCTTTTTAAGGCCTGGGTGTAAAAGCGCAAATCATCAATGCCGGGAATGGTAAAACTGCTGCCATCGAAAGGAATCGGGTGATGGTTGACGGTGCAGTAATCTGCCAGCATGTTGAATAAAGGGAAGCCGGTGGTCAGGTCTTGCTTGACCATTTCCGTGCAGTAAACGTCCAGCGGCTTGCCTTCCCGCAGCATCAGCAAGCCCGTGGTATGGTCGATCTGGCTGTCGATCAGCATGATCGCTTTAATGCCGGTATCGCGAACGCCTTCTTTAGGCTGGATGGCGGGAAAAGCTTCCAGTTGCGCGCGAATGTCGGGGGAGGTGTTAAACAGCAACCAGTTTTTATTGTCGGTGCTTACCGCAATGGATGACTGGGTACGGGCTTTGCCGTTCATTTCCTTGTGCCGCAAGCGGTGGCAATTATGGCAGTTGCAGTTCCATTGAGGAAAACCGCCGCCTGCACCTGAACCGAGAACTCTGATCTTCATAGTTTGGGAGGTAACTTAAATGGGGAATAAGGATTAAATGATACGGGAATAAAAGGTATCAGGCAAAAAAAAGGGGCTCTTGACGAGCCCCTTTTTGATCCAAATCGAATTAACGATTGTAGATATACATTGTTACTTCAAAACCGAAACGCAGGTCTGTGTAGCTTGGTGTTTCCCATTTCATCGTAAACCTCCAGAAGTGTTTAAATTATTATGCCAGCTTGATCAAGTAAGCTGTTTTGAAGTATACGACGAACTATTTTTTTACGCAACTTTTGACATCGCCGTAAGCCGACAACCCTTGTTTTCCATACGGTTACTAGATGGTTTAGCGACAAGACCGGGATAAGAAAAAAGAAGATAACCGGTTAAATTACAAGATGTTTAGTATAGGTTGCGAAAGATGTTTTTTTGGGTTGGAAGGGAGTATTATCTTATTTCACCTTAAAAATAATAATACACATATATAAATATGAGGAGGGGTCATGGGTGGAGTTACTGAGTTGTTTTTTATTATGATACTTATTGCTGCGTTTGCGTTTGCACCATTAGGTTATTTTATTTACAGATTTACCAAAGAAAGCGGCAAACCCTTCGGTGAAATTGAACCGCATGGCGATAGTCCGTCGGCGGTGAACGATTTTGCAGAAAAAGCGATTAAATTCGTTCAGGATAAGTTCGCTAAAAAGTAACAATGTGTTTGTTGATGAGTTTCCAGGCGATTTCATTCGCCTGGAAACTTCTCATTCCAGCCGGCCTATAAACCGCCGCAGGTCGGGCAGTTAGCGTTTTTTCGCAGTTTCATCGTATTCCATTCCATTGTTAATCCGTCCAGCAGCAGTAACCGTCCGGTTAACGCTTCCCCGATATTCATGATCAGCTTCATCGCTTCCAGCGCCTGAATACTGCCGACTATGCCGGTAATAGGCGCTATGACGCCGTTTGTAGCGCAATTTTGCAATTCTTCGCCGTCGCTGTTGTATAGGCAGTTGTAGCACGGGCTGTTATTTTTGCCGGGTGTAAACACAGTCACCTGGCCTTCAAAGCGAATCGCTGCCCCTGAAACCAGCGACGTTTGCTGTTTGACGCAGGCGCGATTGATCGCAAAGCGCGTCGAGAAATTGTCGCTACAGTCTAAAACCACGTCCGCCAGCCTCACTTCGTAATCAAGCTGTTCACCTTCCAGCCTTTGTTTGACCGCTCTGATCTTGACCTCGGGATTTAGCCGGTTAAGCGTTTGACGGGTTGAAATAACTTTATCAGTCCCAATATCGGGGGTGTGATGAGCAATCTGCCTTTGCAAATTGGATAAGTCCACGACGTCATTATCGTAAATGGCGATATTGCCGACACCGGCCGCAGCAAGATAAATAGCGGCCGGGGAGCCAAGTCCCCCGGCGCCGACAATCAGTACGCTGGCAGCGAGAAGTTTTTGTTGTCCCTCAATATCGACTTGAGGGAGCATGATTTGGCGGCTATAGCGTAGTAGTTGGTTGTCATTCATAAGTCATGTTGTTGCTGTATTGTGATGAGGGATAATGCCAAAGAACGGGGGAGACTGCAAAAACCGATTATTGTTGGCACTCTGCTCTGGTGAGTGCTAAAATTTAAAACTGAATTTAACCTGTAATTTTAATGTTTAGGAGATATTGATGAAAATACGTCCGTTACACGACAGAGTGATAGTCAAACGTGTTGAAGAAGAAACTACAACTGCCGGCGGTATTTTACTGCCAGGTTCTGCTGCTGAAAAACCAAGCCAAGGCGTGATTTTGGCAGTGGGTAATGGCAAGCAACTGGACAATGGCACCGTGCGCGCACTGGAAGTTAAAGTTGGCGATAAAGTGCTGTTTGGCAAATATTCCGGCAACGAAGTTAAAGTTGACGGCGACGACCTCATCGTTATGCGTGAAGAAGACATCATGGGTGTTTTGGGTTAAGCCTGAACACGTCAATCAAATTCACATACAAAATATTAAGGAATAAAAATGGCAGCAAAAGACGTATTATTTGGTGATGACGCTCGTGTCCGTATGGCTCGCGGTGTAAATATTTTAGCAAACGCGGTAAAGGTGACTTTAGGTCCTAAAGGCCGTAATGCGATTCTGGACAAAAGCTTCGGCGCTCCAACCATCACTAAAGACGGTGTATCGGTTGCTAAAGAAATCGAATTAAAAGACAAATTCGAAAACATGGGCGCACAGATGGTTAAAGAAGTGGCTTCGCATACTTCTGACGTGGCCGGTGACGGTACCACGACTGCAACTGTATTGGCGCAATCTATCGTCAACGAAGGCTTAAAAGCTGTTGCAGCGGGCATGAACCCCATGGACTTAAAACGCGGTATTGATTTAGCCGTTATTAAAGCCGTTGAAGCCATTGTTGCCTCTGCAACCCCTTGCACAGATAACAAAGCGATTGCTCAAGTAGGCACCATCTCTGCAAACTCTGATGAGTCTGTCGGCAAAATCATTGCAGAAGCCATGGAAAAAGTCGGTAAAGAAGGCGTGATCACTGTTGAAGAAGGCACAGGCTTAGATAACTCGTTGGACGTGGTTGAAGGTATGCAGTTCGACCGTGGCTACTTGTCACCTTACTTCATTAACAAACAAGAAAATATGAGCGTCGAATTAGACGATCCATTGATTCTGATCTACGACAAAAAAATCTCCAATATCCGCGACATGCTGCCAACGTTGGAAGGTGTTGCTAAAGCCGGTCGTCCTTTATTGATCGTTGCAGAAGATGTCGAAGGCGAAGCATTGGCAACTCTGGTTGTTAACACCATTCGCGGCATCGTTAAAGTTGCAGCGGTTAAAGCGCCTGGTTTCGGCGATCGTCGTAAAGCCATGTTGGAAGACATCGCGGTACTGACAGGCGGCGTGGTTATTTCCGAAGAAGTTGGTTTGAGTCTGGAAAAAGCTGAATTGTCACAACTGGGTACTGCTAAAAAAGTACAAATTACTAAAGAAAACACCACTATCATTGATGGCGCGGGTTCTGAAGAGCAAATCAAAAATCGTGTTGCACAAATTCGCGCACAAGCTGACGAAGCAACTTCCGACTATGACAAAGAAAAACTGCAAGAGCGTCTGGCTAAATTAGCGGGCGGTGTTGCTGTCATTAAAGTGGGCGCTGCAACTGAAATCGAGATGAAAGAAAAGAAAGCTCGCGTTGAAGATGCATTGCATTCAACACGCGCAGCGGTTGAAGAAGGCGTTGTTGCAGGCGGCGGTTCAGCATTGGTTCGCGCTATTTCAGCTCTTGATAAACTGGAAGGCATTAACCACGACCAAACAGTCGGTATCAACATTCTGCGTCGTGCAATGGAAGAACCTCTGCGTCAAATCGTTTCCAACGCTGGCGACGAGCCTTCAGTGGTTTTCAATGAAGTGCAAAAAGGCAAAGGTAACTTCGGTTACAACGCGGCAACCGGTCAATACGGCGACATGATCGAAATGGGTATTTTAGACCCTGCGAAAGTAACCCGTACTGCACTGCAAAATGCAGCCTCTGTTGCCGGCTTGATGCTGACTACCGAAGTGATGATTGCCGATGCGCCTAGCGAAGATAAAGGCGGTCATGGCGGCCATGATATGGGCGGCATGGGCGGTATGGGTGGCATGGGCGGCATGATGTAATCTTGCTGTCTTAAAGCCCCGTCGCTTTAAGTGAAATGAAAGCCCCGGTTGTTCTTGAAACAGCCGGGGCTTTTTTTATTGCAGCAGCTGATGCTCATGGGGGTATTAATTGATCAAGTCATCAGGCGTGGCCTTTTCGCACTTCGATCTGGAAGTTATCGGTATTTATTTTAGACTGTGCTAAATTAAAACAACCAAAACCGTAAATCGGTCGGTAAAACCTGAGCAACCGTCCCGGAAATGATTTTTAGAGCAAATAGCCAGACTAAGCGCATTTGACTCAACTTAACAGCTGACTATAGTAACTAATAACTACTCCATGGATATTACCAGAAAAATTCGTATCGGCGACCTGCTGGTTCAAAACCAGATTATCACTCAGGAACAACTCGTATCGGCACTTGCCGAACAAAAGAGAACCGGGAGGCAACTGGGTCGCACTCTGATAAATTTAAACTTTGTCAATGAAACAGAACTGCTTAACTTCCTGTCACAGCAATTAAAAATTCCGTTTTTGGATATTTCACAATATCCCCGCAAACCTGAAATTATCAAACTATTGTCCGAGACGATAGCCAGGCGTTTTCGTGTCTTGCTGCTGGAAAATAATGAATTCGATGTCCTGTTGGCCATGGCGGACCCTACCGACTTAATGGGGCTGGATGAGTTAAGTCGTATTCTGAAAAAAACGATTCATCCTGCCGTAGTCAGAGAATCGGATCTGTTAATGGCGATAGACCAATCCTATCGCCGTACCGATGAAATCAATACTCTGGCCGAGCAATTGCGCAGCGATATGTCGGAAGATGATAATATCGATCTCAATTCATTGTTGACCTCGGATGAAGCGGCCGATGCGCCCGTTGTAAAACTGCTGAAATCGGTATTTGAAGATGCCGTACAAGTGCGGGTTTCCGACATTCATATAGAGCCGCAAGAAAATAAACTGTATATCCGTTTTCGCATTGATGGCGTACTGCACCAGCAAACAGAAGCCGACCTGAAAATTGCCACAGCGCTGGTATTGCGGCTCAAACTGATGTCCGGCCTGGACATCTCCGAGAAACGTTTGCCGCAGGATGGTCGTTTTCAGATTAAAGTACGGCAACAGTCGGTCGATGTGCGTATATCCACCATGCCGACCATTTACGGCGAATCAGTGGTAATGCGTTTACTGATCCAAAATGGCGAAGGATTTTCGCTGGAAAAACTGGGGATGCCGACCGAGATGCTGGCGCGTTTTCGTAAACTGCTGCATCGCCCGGATGGCATGATACTGGTTACCGGGCCAACCGGTAGCGGTAAAACTACCACCCTTTATGCAGCCCTCAGCGAACTCAACTCCTCCGCCAACAAAATTATTACCGTGGAAGACCCGGTCGAATACCGTCTGCACGGTATTAACCAAGTACAGATAAACGAAAAGATCGAACTCGACTTTGCACGGGTACTGCGTTCCGCGCTGCGTCAGGATCCGGACATCGTTCTGGTGGGCGAAATGCGCGATCATGAAACCGCCCAGATTGGCCTGCGTGCCGCGATGACCGGCCATTTAGTGCTGTCAACACTGCATACCAACGATGCCGTCAGTTCGCCAATTCGGTTGATTGATATGGGCGTACCCCGTTTTATGGTCGCCATGTCCTTGCTGGCCGTCATTGCCCAGCGACTGGTGCGGGTCGTTTGCGAGAGTTGCATCCAACCCTCTATACCGGAACCCTTCGAACAGACATGGCTCAAACTTGAATTGGGCGAAACTCTGGATCAGCATAGTTTTGTCCGGGGCAGGGGCTGCACCCATTGCAACGGCACCGGTTATCAAGGCCGGATAGGTATTTACGAATTGCTGGAAATGAATACCGAACTTACCGATGCGGCCAATCATCATGACACCCATGTTTTTATCAAACTGGCACGCCAACAGCTAGCAGGAAAAACCCTGCGCAGTAGCGCGGTGGCGATGGTTGTTGCCAAACGGACTACAGTTTCTGAGGCCATGCGCATCAGCAATCAGTTTGAAGAATAGTTGTTATCAACAGCCAATCACTAAAAAATCATAAATGCCATTCTCCCAAGCGGGACGGGGTTTGCAACCCCGTTCCAAACGTTTTGATGCTGCCGCTATCTTTGAATCATGCGAGAAACCTTGTGGATGAGATAACATACCCTGTCCGGCTTTCTGTAGAACCTTTAACCTTGAACCTATCCTATGCCATTCTTCTCATATAAAGGCCGTAACAACAAAGGCGAGCTGGTAAAAGGCGTGTTGGAGAGCGATGACCGTGGCGCACTGGCAAAACAGTTGCTCAGTAGCGGCATTACGCCAGTCGAAATTGTACCCGGTTCGGCGCCCTCCGCTGTGATCAATCTGTCCATTAATCTGTTTGAAGAACGTATAGAACCGATTGATATCATGATGTTCAGCCGACAGATGTACACCCTGCTCAAAGCGGGTATCCCTATCATGAGCGCTTTGAGCGGTCTGATGTCATCAACCAAAAACAAGGCATTTATTAAGGTAATTTCCGAGATTCGTTCAAGTCTTGATAGCGGTCGTGAATTGTCCGCCGCGCTCAACCTGCACCCGAAAGTGTTTAACGGTTTTTATATCAGTATGATAAGAGTTGGCGAAACTACCGGCATGCTGGACAAAGTATTTTTGCGCCTGTTTGATCATATCGAATTTGAAAAGTTCATGCTTGACCAGATTAAAGCGGCGCTACGCTACCCCTCATTTGTCATGATTGCGATGGCCGTGGCGATTGTCATCATTAACATTTTTGTTATCCCGGCATTTGCTAAAGTGTTTCAAGGTTTGGGGGCCGAGCTGCCCTTAATGACGCGCATTTTATTGAACTTTTCTAATTTTATGGTGACCTCATGGCCTTATTTGCTGGTCGGTTTTGTAGGAAGCGTATTTCTATTTCGCTCATATATCGTATCGGTCAAAGGCAAGTATCAATGGGACGGCTTCAAATTAAAAAGTCCCATTGCCGGGCCGATTGTCCATAAAGCAACCATGGCGCGCTTTGCCAGGAGCTTTGCCTTGTCCAGTAAAAGCGGCGTACCCATCATGAGTACGTTAAATCTGGTGGCGCAAACCGTTGATAACGATTTTATTGCGCAAAAAGTGGAACAAATGCGTGCCGGTGTTGAACGTGGCGAATCCATTTTGCGCACAGCAACCAATACCGGTGTTTTTAATCCCTTGGTACTACAAATGATTGCTGTTGGTGAAGAATCGGGCGCATTGGATGACTTGATGGAAGAAATTGCCGATATGTATCAGCGCGATGTTGAATACGAAATCAAAACCTTGGGAGCCAAAATCGAGCCGATTATGATTGTGTTTCTGGGTGTGCTTGTGCTTATTCTGGCCTTGGGTATATTCCTGCCAATCTGGGATCTTGGTAAAGCGTCGATGCATAAAAACTAACCATGAAGCTAAATATTTTGCATTTTGCAGTTGCAAGCCTCTTCAATTTTTCAATCTCCAGCGGCATTATCGCCATACTGGTATTCACCGTGCTGTCTAATATTGACCATGCACAAAGCCAGGTTGAAGTGTCAATGATGGAAACCGACGTGGCCAATATACGTTGGGAGTTACGCGAGCTGTGGGCTCACCGTAATGCGACCGGGCAATCGATTACCGGTAGTGAGATAGATGAGGCCAATCCGTTACGATTGGTGAATGAGCGGCCGAAAAACTATAGCGGCGAGTATGCAGAAACGCCGCCGGGGGCTGAATCCGTCTGGTATTTTGATACTAAAGCCAGATGCCTGGTTTACGTTTTTAGCGATGGACACCAGGCACGTTATCGATTGACCGGCACCGCCAAACTTAACCGGGCTTCATTGGGAGCGATGGGCGGCATAGATTTGGTGCTTGAGTAAGCTGAAGTGGAGCGAGCGTAAGCCAACATCGAGCTAATATGAAGAATTTGAATAATCACCACTTAGCGGAAGCGTAAACTAGTGTTAAAATTAAAACTGTGACCCCGTTCAGCAAATATTAAAATCTTTAATGACACCAAACAGTGCGAACGCAATAAAAAATGAATAAATCAAAAGGCTTCACCCTGATTGAGTTGATCGTTGTCATCGTCATTCTGGCCATTTTAGCGGCAGTGGCATTACCGCGATTGACCAATTTGCAGCTTGATGCCCGTATTGCCAAACTTAATGCGGCACGCGGCAGCGTTGCAGCAAGCTCGGCGATGGTTCATGCCACCTTGTTTGCGCGCAATGGCAGAGCCGATACGGCAACTTGCCCGGCTGGCGGCGGCACGGCTAACAATAACTCTACCGGTGCAGGTACCCTGTGTAGCGAGGCGGGTATTATTAACTTGGTTAACGGTTATCCCGCGGCTACCTCAATCGGTACAACGGGCATACTGACAGCGGCAGGCCTGACCACCGTATTTAATCCAAACCAGACCGAATTGCAGGCAGAGGGATATGACTACACCACGTCAGGATCGGTAGCAACTTTTCAAGTGCGTGGCGGCAGTTCTTCCAGCACTTGCTCATTTACCTACACCGAACCCGTCGCCAATGCCGCGCCCATTATCAGCATCATTACAACGACAGGGTGTTAAGTGATAACATATCTAGAGTAGGGGTTTGCCTCGGCACACCGCTAGGCTGCTTTTGCATCGCAGTCTAAAATGCCTACTTTAGGTAGATCTGATATGCGCTAATAGATGGACAATTATCTTTAACTCGAATTGGAAGCCGGAATGAGCCATGTAACCCGAATTAAAAGACCTTGACTAAAAAATATTAAAAAACCGTATGTTGGATTGAGAAAGCATCAACTCAACCTGAATCCTAAAATTACACCTTTTGGAGTTGAATCCGCCTAACTCATTTCAATTCCTTATCTTGATTATTCTTTACTACACTTTAATTTACATAAAATTTTCGAATGGACATAAAAATGAAACAATTAGCTAACATGAAACAACAATCCGGTTTTACCCTGATCGAACTAGTGATGGTGATAGTGATTCTGGGGATTTTGGCGGCGACTGCGTTACCGAAGTTTGTCGATCTGGGCAAGGATGCGAGGGTATCCGCCATAAAGGCAGTGGAAGGTTCGATGCGCGCGACTAATGCTATCATCTATGCCAAGGCTGCTGTTAATAATGCTATGGGCGCAGCAAGCACCGTTACAATTAATGGTGTAACCGTTAATACCGTTTATGGGTTCGCCAGCAATGTTACTAATATGGTATTAGCCATGGACTTGTCTACCGACTTCAATGCCACTACGTCGAACGTGATTTATCATGCAGGTGCAACAACTAATGCAACCTGCCGTGTGACTTATGCTGCTGCAACTGCAACAACGGTACCGACATTCACCTTGTCGACAAACGGCTGTTAATCGGCGTGTAGCTGTCTGTTAGATGAGTGTTCGGTAAGGCCGGGAAGTGTTATGTCTCGGCCTTATTTATTCATGGGGTTCTGTGATGGTATCGGATCTATGAGGCAGTCCAGCGGCTTCACCTTGATTGAGGTGGTTATGGTGCTGGTCATCGCCGGTATCCTGGGCGCGGTTGCTGCCCCCAAATTCTTTGATGTCGGTACCTTCAACATGCGCGGTTTCCACGACGAGACACTTGCCTTGCTGCGTTATGCGCAAAAATCCGCAATTGCACAACGCCGTACAGTCTGTGTAGCATTTACCCTGTCCAGCGCGGCCTTGAAAATCGCCTCCGCTGCCCCTCCTTCGTCAACCTGTGATACTGATATTGCTGATCCCACTGGATCCAATGTGGCGCCTTATACAGTCACGGCTAAATCCGGAATCAATTACACAGCAAAGCCGACTGACTTCAGTTTTAATGCCTTGGGTCAGCCAAACCCTCCGCAAACCTTGCAAGTATTCGGTATGACCCAAAGCATTACCATTGAGACAGAGACGGGCTATATACATGAATAGCACGCGGCAGACTGGTTTCACGCTGATTGAGTTGATCATATTCATCGTGGTGGTGAGCGTAGGGTTGGCTGGCATTCTTTCCGTAATGAATCTCACCGTGCAGCACAGTACTGACCCCATGGTGCGCAAGCAGGCTGCGGCGCTGGCGGATTCGATTCTGGAAGAGATTTTGCTCAAGGAGTATAAAGATCCCGATGGCCTGCCGAACGTGGTGGAGGGTAGCCCGAACCCGGATCGAACACTCATTGATGATGTCGATGACTACAACAACCTGACCGAAACTGCGTTTACCGTCCTGCCGGGGGTGTTGTCCACCTATGGGATCGTGATTAAGGTGGATGCACCCGCAGCGCTGAACGGCGTCACCATGAAAAAAGTGATCGTCACCGTGACCGGAGGTAACGAAATCATCAGCATGACCGGCTACCGGGCCGACTATTAAGTGGGCTCAATGATGCGCATCCAGAATCGAGCAAAAGGCTTTACCCTGATCGAGCTCATCATGGTGATGGTCATCACCGGTATTCTGGTGGCGATTATTGCGATGTTTATGAAGCAGCCGGTGGATGCCTATTTCGATAGCGCCCGCCGTGCGGCGCTCACCGACGAGGCAGATACCGCCATACGGCGCATGGCGCGGGACATCCACAAAGCTTTGCCCAACAGCGTTCGCCAGCTCAACAATCAATGTATCGAATTTATTCCTACCAAGATTGGTGGGCGGTATCGTGCGGCTGCCAATGCCTTGGGCACTGGTGATATTCTGGATTTCACTGTGGCGGATACCAGTTTCGATATGTTCGGTCTCAACAGCGCTCTTTCGGCCGATCAGCAAATCGCGGTGGGGGACGTGATCGCGGTCTATAACTTAGGCATTATCGGTGCGGATGCTTACGCCGGAAGTAACACTTCTGCGGTGACGTCGATAGCAGAACCTGGCGACTTGGCCAACGAAACTAAAATCAACATTAAAATCACAGGGACAAAGTTTCCGCTGGCCTCCGGCAGCAAGCGTTTTCAGGTTATTCCGAGTAACGAGAAAATCGTTTCTTTCGTATGCCTCAACGGCAGGCTATATCGGAATGCCAATTATGCTTACGGCACCACATGTCCTGCGCCAACACCGGGGACTACGCCGGTACTGGCGCAGCATGTGAGTTTCTGCGATTTTGTCTATAGCAGTTCCGACCCGCGCAATGCGCTGGTGCAGATAACGATCAACTTGACTGACGGCGGTGAGACCATCAGCCTGTATCACGAAGCACACGTCAACAACTCGCCATGATGCGCGCGCGACAGTCTCAACGAGGGTTTGTCATGGTTGCCGCCATTTTCCTAGTGGTGGTGCTGGCTGCGCTGGGTGCTTTCATGGTGACGTTTTCCAATACCCAACAGCTGACCTCGGCGCAGGATGTGCAAGGTTCGCGCGCCTATTGGGCGGCGCGGGCAGGTGTCGAGTGGGCGGTCAGCAGCATCGCCGCAGTACCAACAGTGTGCCCTGCGTCGCCAGCGGTATTCAACGTGGATGGTTTTGCACTTTCCGTCACCTGTAGCAGTCAGGGTTATAATGAGAGCAGCATAAACAAGATGGTATTTGTGATCACGTCCATCGCTTCGTCAGGTGGTGGCGTGGGCAGCCTGGGGCGCATCGAGAGAAGTTTGTCGGCAACAGTGGAGTTCTGAGGTAGGGAGAGCTGTAGCTGTAGGACGGATTCGCCGCGAAGCAATCCGCCTGAACGGAGCCTTGAACCAGTCTCACTACGAACTTTTTCAAGCGGTTTTTTTGTCCGATTATTTTTGATGTTGTGTGTTGATTGACGGTTTGCTATCGCGAAATGACCCTACGCTTACATCATATTAATAGCGTGGTGGAATGTGCGACGACTACATGAATGCAGGAGGTAGAGCAATGCTGGAGCAGCGTAGCGGTGTGCCGAGGAACGAAGCGCATCAATCGCGAACGATGGGCTTCCTTCGTCAGCCCATCCTCTACCTGAAGGTATCCTCGGCAACTCGAAATAACAAAGTACAATTGACGAAGACAGAACAATCAAAAGAGTAAAAAATGCATAGCATGATGGTTTGGAAAAATAGAGTCTATTTCAGTTTGTTCTGTTTGCTACAAAGATACGCAGGTTGGATTATGGCTTTTTGTAATCCAACTTATTGCGGTCAAAAATGTTGGGTTGAGCCTGCCCACCCTTGGCTGCCCGCACAGTATCGTGGAGTGGATGATGAAAATAATTGCTAAAATAATTTTTCTAATGTTGGCGGGTGAGGCAATGGCGGCGTGTGTATCAGTGCCAACCACTGTCACTGTCAATGGCACTGCCGTAGCCGCACCTGTGGTTGCGGGTATTAACAACCTGGAAGTAGGTAACAACAGCTATATTAAAAGCACTGGAACGTTAAACACTTCTGGCAATGGCACATCTATGACAACCACTTCAGGTGTAGGCCCACCTGGACAAACCTTACCCGCTTTTTCACCCGCTACGTTTCCAAGCGTAGGCGGGACGAATCAAAGCATAAACAACGGCACATTGGCAACCGGGTCTTATGGTGATGTTACCATTAGTGGCAGTAACACCTTCTCAGATGGTAATTACTTTATTTCTAAACTCAAGGCGGGAAATAATGTAACCCTCACACTGGCTGCGGGAGACTATTTCATAAATAAATGGGATGTAGGGAACAACTTTGTTTTAAATGTCAGCTCGGGGCCTGTGCGAATTTTTATCAACACTTCATTTCAAGCCGGAAACCAAAGTGTTTTTAATTCCCCCGGTAGTACCGCTAATCTACAGTTTTATGCGTACAACAATGCTCAAATGGAATTTGGCAACGCCAACAATGGTAATTCCGATGTGGATTTTAATGGTCTTATTTACGCCCCTGGTAGCAATACCAAAATTGAATTCGGTAACAACAATATTATTCAAGGTTCGGTATTGAGCGGCGGCAAAGTTCAGCTAGGTAACAATACGGGGGTCATCTTTGATGCCGCAACACAAGCGGCTATTGCTTCCATTTCCCTTTCTGGCGGTAGTTGTGCGGCTAGTACGGACCACTATGAGTTATCTTTAGCAAGCAATAGTATTAGCTGTTTATCTACCCCAATCACTGTTACTGCCTGTGCTGACAATAGTAGTCCCTGCGCTAACAAGGATACGTCCGTCAGCGGTAAGACGGCCACTTTGGCAACCAGTGGCGGGACATTGGGGGGCGCCACGGTGACTTTCGATGCCACTGGCGTGGCTAGCACCACGTTGAGTTATCCGGCTGCTGTTGACGGTACAACGGTATCGGTAACCCTATCCAATGAGCAGATTGCTGCCGCTAATTCCCGTCAGTGCTGCCCGAGCGGGGTAAGCTGCGCGGTGGCGAATAGTTGTTCCAGTATTTTTAGCTCGGCAGGCTTTATTTTCTCCGCTGGGGCCAATGGCGTGGCAACGACCATTTCCAGTCAAATAGCGGGTGTAACTTCCGGTGCTTATTATCTGCGGGCAGTGAAGACGAACACCACTACCATGGCTTGCCAGTCGGCATTGACCGGAGCGCAATCGGTCAATTTCGGTTACGAATGCATCGATCCGACGACGTGCAGTGCCGGTAATTTGATGAGTGTGAACGGGAGTGCTGCTACGGCCAACGACAACGGTAGTGCTATTAACTATTTGGCTATAGGTATGACCTTTGATGCTAACGGCAATGCGCCATTTACCCTCAACTACAGTGATGTTGGGCAGGTTAAATTATGGGTAAACAAGATGGTGAGTTCGGCGATATTAACTGGCTCGTCCAATGCTTTTGTGGTTAAGACGTTTGATTTCGGAATAGTGCCCTGTACTGTTGCTATCGTTGGCGATTGCATCACGCCCCCTGCCGATCCGGGGCTGGCTGGCGGTGGCGGTGTTTTCGTCAAGGCTGGCGAGTCTTTTAAGGCGACGGTGACCGCGCGAACGGCCTCAGGTGCAACCACCCCCAACTTTGGCTTGGGAACGAACAATGCGACGGAAATGGTGGGTCTGGCTCATAATATTGTGGCGCCCACCGGTGTTGGAACAACAGACGTTACATTGGGTGGCACTACGTCGATAACCCGCAGCAGCTTCAGTAATGGAGTCGCCACGGTAAGCAATTTGTCATGGGGCGAGGTGGGAGTGATCACGTTGACGGCCACTAACGGCACTTTCCTGGGAAATGCGCTGACTACGACGGGAACGAGCGGTAATGTCGGTCGATTTATCCCTGATCACTTTGATACGGTAGTGAAATACGATGCCGCATCCAAGATATTCATGCCCTGCCCGATAGGGCTCACCTGTCCAGCATCGGGTGATCCTTATGGGAATGGTTTTGTCTATTCCGGGCAGCCGTTTACTGTACAAGTGACTGCATTCAATCTGGCTGGCGTCAAAACATCTAATTATGACGGTGCACTCGGCTACGCCAAGGCGGCGACCTTGTTTGCATGGAATGCGGCTGGTGGCGCGGCCGCCAATCCTGGAGGCGGTGCGATAGCATCCAATACCATGCTTTCCTCTGCGTTTACTGGTGGTGTGGCTACGACGAGCACACCCGTCTACACATTCCCCGCTACACCCGTTATGCCAACAGATATTTTTGTTCGGGCAGATGAACCCGTCGGCTTGGATGGCGTGTCTTCATTGCGAGGTGCCTCATCGGTTGAGGGGGGCATTAAAATTGTCAGCGGACGTGTCAATATCCCAAACGCATATGGTTCCGAGTTGCTTGATCTACCGATGACTGCGACGGTGGAGTACTACCACGGCACGAGCTGGCTTTCCAGTGCCACTGATAGCATAACGAGTCTGACTCCCAGTTTGTCCAATTACCAGCGCATCACCGGCGGAACCTGGACGACCGCATCGACACCATTAAGCGGACAGGTCACTGCGGGCGATCTGCCTTTCACGTTAACCAAACCCACGGGTGGCGGAACGGGCAGCGTGGACGTGAGCATCAATGCCCCGAATTATTTGCTGGCTGGCAGTAATGTTGCAAATAACAACCCGAGCAATACCGCCCGCGCTACCTTTGGAATTTATAAAGGCAACAGTAAATTTATTTATATCAGGGAGCTTTATTAACGTGAGGGGCTGAATAAATTGACTATCAATCGTGCCACTCGTTTGCTATGGTCTTGAATATTCAGATTTGCTGTTGCATAAAAGCTCAATTAAACTGGGCGACATGGAGAATAATAATTAAACAAATGGGCGTGGGCCGGTAACCCGGCACCAAGAACACGCGGCTTTTGCTGGGTTTTATATCTCAATCCAGTGTACCGGGTTCGCGTATTTAATATTTTTCATAAGGTGTGCTTTAAGCACTATCCATAAGGAGAATACCATGGCACAAAAAAAAGATTATTTAAAAGGCCAGTTTGACAATGCTGTTTCCTCTATTATCAAAGGCATCGATCGCGATGTGGAGCGGGGCGAAGATGTCCTGATGTTGGGGCTTGGTATCGTTATGTTGTCTTCCACTTTCGCACCTGTCGCGCCGCCGAGCATTCTGCTGCCTCTGGTGGCGCTGACTTTCGCTATTTCGGCGGGCTTTGCCCGGATCAATTATCACAACATGGAGCGAAAGCTCCTGGAATCCATGGCTCAGCTTGAGGGGCATGAAAAGATCATCCTGTATCCGATTGCTGCTGTTTTTGCCGACTATCCGATGCATTCTTTGGCGGAGTCGTTTAATCCTTTAAAAAACCTGAAACGAACATGGAAAAGTGCGTTGGGCGGAATCCTGATTAATCCGCTATGGATGCCCATTTTTTATGTGATGGGTATGCAAATCATTGAAGAAAAAAATCTGGGTATTTTGAATCGGGCTATTATCGGAGTTGAGCAAAAAATCTCTTCTTTGTCTTCTCTGGTTTAGCTGTGGCTGGGTTGATCCGCATCAATCTAATCCAGCGCAAAATGGGCTTTATAATATGCAGGATGTCAGCGGGTTTAAAAAATTGTTAATGACCGAAACAGTATAATCTCGTAAAATTACCCCAGTTTTGTTTTTTTACAACGGGATGAGTCCGTAAGGGTTCATCCCGTTTTGCACATTTGAGGTGACGTGTTTGACTAGGTCTGCTTTATTGGTTTTGGAAGATGGGACGGTTTTTAACGGTGTAGCCATAGGTGCAGATGGGTGTTCCGTGGGTGAAGTTGTTTTTAATACGGCTATGACCGGGTATCAGGAAATTCTCAGTGATCCTTCTTATGCCCGACAAATTGTGACATTAACCTATCCTCACATTGGTAATGTCGGTACGACGGACGAAGATGACGAGTCTGTCGGCGTTTTTGCCAGCGGTCTGGTAATCAGGGATTTGCCGTTGTTGGCCAGCAACTGGCGTAGCGAAAAAACCTTGCAGCAATATTTGCTTGATAATAACGTGGTCGCTATTGCCGACATTGACACTCGGCAATTAACTCGTCTTTTGCGTGACAAGGGCGCACAGCGCGGCTGCATTATGGCGGGTGAGTCGGTTGATGTGGACGTTGCCAAAAAAGCGATTGAAGGCTTTTCAGGGTTAAAGGGCATGGATCTGGCTAAGGAAGTCACGGTCGATCGGCCTTATGAATGGACTGAAAATATCTGGCATTTGCAAAATGGACATACGCAAGCTGAAAATTTGACCAAGCACGTTGTGGCTTATGATTTTGGCGTTAAACGCAACATTCTTAGGTTACTGGCTAATCGCGGTTGCCGTGTCACGGTTGTTCCTGCAACAACACCGGCTGAAACAGTATTGGCGATGAATCCTGACGGGGTTTTCCTGTCCAATGGCCCCGGCGATCCTGAGCCGTGTACTTATGCCATTGAGGCCATCAAAACCATTCTGGAAAAGAAAATCCCGGTATTCGGCATTTGCTTGGGACATCAGTTATTGGCTTTGGCTAGCGGTGCGAAAACCGAGAAAATGAAATTCGGCCATCATGGCGCCAATCATCCGGTTCAGGAAATAGCTACGGGCCGGGTTATGATCAGCAGCCAGAATCACGGGTTTGCGGCTAATGAAGCTAGTCTGCCTGACAATGTCGTAGCGACTTATCGTTCATTATTCGACGGCAGCTTGCAGGGCATCAAGCGGACGGATTGTCCTGCGATGAGTTTTCAGGGGCACCCTGAAGCAAGTCCCGGTCCTCATGATGTGGAGGCTTTATTCGATGATTTCATCGAGATGATGGAACAAGTAAGCAAATAAGTAAGTCGGGTTACGACTGCATGGATGCAGGAGGTAGAGTAATGCAGGAGCAATTACCGAGCGTAGCGTAACCCGACCACCGTGGGTTACGCTACCCAGCCTACATAACTAACAGCAATATAAATGGTAACGCATACAACATGCCAAAAAGAACCGACATAAAATCGATTTTATTACTGGGGGCGGGCCCCATTGTTATTGGTCAAGCCTGTGAGTTTGATTATTCCGGCACGCAAGCCTGTAAAGCACTGCGGGAAGAGGGCTATCGCGTTATTCTGGTAAATTCCAATCCGGCAACGATTATGACCGATCCGGATATGGCCGATGCGACCTATATCGAGCCTATCGACTGGCAAACCGTAGAAAAAATCATCGCTAAAGAACGCCCCGATGCCATATTACCGACGATGGGCGGACAAACTGCGTTGAATTGCGCGCTTGACCTTGACGCCAACGGTGTTTTGGAAAAGTACGGCGTTGAGATGATCGGCGCTACCAAAGAGGCGATTAACAAGGCCGAAGACCGCGAGCTGTTCAATCAGGCGATGCGCAAAATCGGTTATGAAGTGGCAAAGTCGAAAACCGCACATTCCATGGAAGAGGCTTTAGCTGCGCAGCAGGAAGTGGGTTATCCGACCGTTATCCGTCCTTCATTTACCATGGGCGGCAGCGGCGGCGGCATCGCTTATAACAAGGAAGAGTTTGTTGAAATCTGCGAGCGCGGCCTGTATTTGTCGCCAACCAACGAGTTATTGATTGAAGAATCGGTGCTGGGCTGGAAAGAATACGAAATGGAAGTGGTGCGAGATTCCAAGGACAACTGCATCATCGTCTGTTCGATTGAAAACTTCGATCCGATGGGCGTGCATACCGGCGATTCAATCACCGTAGCGCCCGCGCAAACATTGACCGACAAGGAGTATCAGATCCTGCGTAACGTCTCTCTGGCGGTGTTGCGCGAGATTGGCGTCGATACCGGCGGTTCCAACGTGCAGGTCGCCATTAATCCTAAAGACGGACGGATGATCGTTATCGAGATGAATCCGCGCGTATCGCGTTCGTCTGCGTTGGCGTCCAAGGCAACCGGTTTTCCGATTGCTAAAGTGGCGGCAAAACTGGCGGTAGGCTATACGCTGGATGAATTGAAAAACGAGATTACCGGCGGCGCAACACCGGCATCGTTTGAGCCGACGATTGATTATGTCGTCACCAAGATTCCGCGGTTTACCTTTGAAAAATTCCCGCAAGCGGATGACCGTTTGACCACGCAGATGAAGTCTGTGGGTGAAGTCATGGCTATCGGCCGTACTTTTCAGGAATCACTGCAAAAAGCCCTGCGCGGCTTGGAAATCGGCATCAGCGGTCTCGATGAAATTATCGATTTGAACCGGGAAGACGCGCGGGAAAAAATGCAGCGTGAAATGCGCCATCCGGGGCCGGATCGTTTGCTTTATGTCGCCGATGCATTTCGTAGTGGCATGAGTCTGGAAGACGTGCATGAGGCCAGTAAAATCGATCCGTGGTTTTTGGCGCAGGTTGAAGATTTGGTCATTACTGAAAAGTCATTGTCGACTAAAACCTTGTCGACCTTGAAAGAAGGCGAGCTGTATAAATTAAAACGCAAGGGTTTTTCCGATATACGCTTGGCCAAATTGCTGGATACGTCCGAGTCTGAAGTGCGCAATGTAAGGCATAAACAGAACATTCGCCCGGTTTATAAACGCATAGATTCCTGTGCGGCGGAGTTCTCGTCCGACACGGCTTATTTGTATTCGACTTACGAGCAGGAATGCGAAGCGCGGGTTTCCGATAGGGATAAAATCATTATTCTCGGCGGCGGGCCTAACCGTATCGGCCAGGGGATTGAGTTCGATTACTGCTGCGTACATGCCGCGTTGGCATTGCGAGAAGATGGCTACGAAACCATCATGATCAATTGTAATCCTGAAACGGTTTCTACCGATTTTGATACGTCGGATCGCTTGTATTTTGAGTCGTTAACGCTGGAAGATGTGTTGGAAATTGTTCATATTGAACAACCCAAAGGCGTGATTGTGCAATATGGCGGCCAAACGCCGTTGAAACTGGCGCGCGCATTGGAAGCGGCGGGCGTGCCCATTATCGGTACATCGCCGGATTCGATTGATTTGGCTGAAGACCGTGAGCGTTTCCAGAAGTTGCTGGAAAGACTGAATTTAAAGCAGCCGCCCAATGCGACGGCCCGTTCTGTCGAACAGGCGATTAATGCGGCAAAAGAATTGGGTTATCCTTTAGTCGTTCGGCCTTCTTATGTTTTAGGCGGTCGGGCTATGGAAATCGTCTTCAATGAAGAGGGTTTGCAGCGTTATATGAAAGAAGCGGTCAGTGTTTCCAATGATTCGCCGGTATTGCTGGATCGTTTTCTTGACGATGCGGTCGAAATGGATGTTGATGCCATTTATGACGGGGAGCAAGTATTGATCGGCGGTTTGATGGAGCATATCGAACAGGCGGGTGTGCATTCGGGAGACTCTGCGTGTTCGCTGCCCCCATATGAATTAGCCTCGGAGCTTCAGGATAAATTGCGTGAGCAAGTGACCAAGATGGCCGAAGCGTTGGGCGTTGTGGGTTTGATGAATACCCAGTTTGCTATTCAGGGCGAAGATATTTACGTGCTTGAAGTTAATCCACGGGCTTCGCGTACCGCACCTTTTGTATCCAAGGCGACCGGTTATGCGCTGGCTAAAATTGCGGCGCGATGCATGGTCGGACAAACTTTGGCGCAACAAGGCATTACCAAAGAGCGCATTCCTGATTATTATTCGGTTAAGGAAGCGGTGTTTCCGTTTGTTAAGTTTCCAGGCGTTGATCCTTTATTGGGGCCTGAAATGAAGTCGACCGGTGAAGTGATGGGGGTGGGCAAAACCTTCGGTGAAGCTTTTGCTAAGTCCCAGCGTGCTGCCGGTGTCAACTTGAATCACAGTGGCAAAGTGCTGATCAGTATTCGCGATGCGGATAAAGCAAAAGCGCCTGATGTTGCCAGAATGCTGGTAGATAAGAAATATGAAATTGTTGCTACCGGTGGCACGGCAAAGTTTCTTAAAGACGCCGGCATTCCTTGTGAAGTGGTTTATAAGGTTAACGAAGGTCGCCCTAACACGGTTGATATGATTAAAAACGATCAGATTCAGCTGATTATTAATACGACGGAAGGCAAGAAAGCAATTTCGGATTCATTTACCATGCGCCGGGAAGCCCTGCAGCACCGCGTAACTTATTACACGACCATGGCCGGAGCAAGAGCGGCCTGTTACGCGTTGGGTGAATTGGATGCAGGCGATGTGAATTGCTTACAGGATCTGCATAAAAGTCTGGTTTGAGGCAAAAGACTAAAGGCTAAAGGCTAAAAGAGCGGCGACTTTCGCTGTTTGCCCTTAGCCTTTCGCCTAAAAAATAATTATTGGAGTTTTAAAATGAATAAAGTACCTCTCACCGTCAAAGGTGCGGAAAAATTACGTGCCGAACTGGAAGAATTAAAGTCGGTTGTGCGTCCGCGTATCGTTGCATCGATTGCTACGGCTAGAGCGCACGGCGATTTGAAAGAAAACGCCGAATATCATGCTGCGAAAGAGCAACAAAGCTTTGCCGAAGGACGTATTTCTGAAATTGAAGGTAAGCTTTCTAATGCGCAAATTATTGACATTACCAAGGTGGATGCCAATGGGAAGGTGGTGTTTGGCGCGACAGTGGAAATAGAAGATATTGAATCCGAGAGAAAGGTGACGTATCAGATTGTTGGCGAAGATGAGGCCAATATCAAGGAAGGTCGTATTTCAATCGGCTCGCCAATTGCCAGGGCTTTGATCGGCAAAGAGGTTGAAGATGTTGTTACGGTTAAAGCGCCGGGCGGCAATGTCGATTATGAAATTATTTCGATTGAATATATTTAAGTTAAAGGCTAAAGGCTAAAGGCTAAAGGCTAAAGGCTAAAGGCTAAAGGCTAAAGGAGGCGTGATTATTCCCTTTTGCCTTTTGCCTTGTATCTTTGGCCTTGTTTATTTATCAGGGTTTAATCTGTAAATAACTGCAATTTGCCCAATACTCTGAATGAGCTCTGCTCCGGTATCAGCGCAGATTTTCTCGCTGATCAGCTTACGATCTTCCCTTTCAGCGCGTATTCGCACTTTAATCAGTTCGTGGCTGTTAAGTGCCAATTCAATCTCTGCCAGCACGGCGGCTGTAAGTCCTGATTGGCCAATCATAATGACAGGCTTTAAGCTGTGCGCTTGAGCCCGGAGTTTTTTCTTGTCTGCAGAGTTCACTCTTTAATTCCTAAATCAAAATCCTAAATTTTACACTAAAATACAGTTATGGGACGAAGTAAAAGCAGTAGTCGTTGGATGCAGGAGCATTTTGAGGACGAATACGTCAAAATGGCGCAAGCTCAGGGCTATCGTTCGCGTGCGGTTTTTAAATTGAAAGAAATTCAGGATAAAGATCAGCTTATTAAGCCGGGGATGAATATTATTGATTTGGGCGCGGCTCCCGGGGGATGGTCTCAGTTTGCACGGCAGATTGTCGGGAAAAAAGACAAGATTATTGCTTTGGATATTTTAGCGATGGATCCACTGGAGGGTGTTGATTTTATTCAGGGCGATTTTCGTGAGCAATCCGTTCTGGATCAATTGTATGCTGTTCTTGACGGGGCTCCGATCAATCTGGTGATGTCGGATATGGCGCCCAATATGAGCGGCAATAAGGGTGTAGACCAACCTCGATCAATTTATTTGGGAGAGTTGGCATTGGAGACGGCCAAGACTGTGTTGGCAAAAGACGGGGTTTTTCTGGTTAAACTATTTCACGGGGCGGGTTTTGAGGATTTTCATAAGGAAGTTCAGCAGTCTTTTGCAAAAGTGATTATCAGAAAGCCAAAAGCGTCAAGACCGCGAAGTAATGAAGTTTATATTTTAGCTAAAGGCTTTAAATAATCTTATGTGGCCCTAATATCAGTGGAACGAGGTGCCAGGTATGATGAAGTCGTATTTTTCATGTACGGGTGATCCAGATAAATAACGACAGTCAGGAAAGTTAACTCCTGATATAATTACTTAGTTTTTAAATCGAGAGCCGTTCAGGCCCAGGGTGTGTAAATTGAACGATATGATGAAAAATATAATCCTATGGGTCGTCATTGCAGTGGTATTGATGTCGGTCTTTAATAATTTCGGTCCGCAAAATGATAGGACTGATTCTTCGATGTCTTATTCGCAATTTATCGAGTCGGTAAAAGCAGGCCAGGTTCAGCAGGTGATGATTGAAGACAATATCATCAAAGGCAAGATGCAGGGTGGTCAGATATTTAAAACCTACGCACCTTCAGATCCCCATTTAGTAGACGATTTGCTGGCAAATGGCGTCGAAATCAAGGCCGTTCCGCCCGAGCAGCCGTCTATGTTAATGCAGTTGCTGGTTTCTTTTGGGCCGATGTTGTTGCTTATTGCTGTGTGGGTTTTCTTTATGCGGCAAATGCAAGGCGGCGGCGGTGGCGGTCGCGGCGCAATGAATTTTGGTAAAAGCAAAGCCCGAATGCTCGAAGAAGACCAAATTAAGGTGACTTTTGCTGATGTGGCGGGCTGTGATGAAGCTAAAGAAGAAGTCGTCGAAATGGTCGATTTCCTTAAAGATCCGGCAAAATACCAAAAATTAGGCGGTAAAATCCCTCGCGGCGCGTTGATGATCGGTCCTCCGGGAACAGGAAAAACCTTGCTGGCCAGAGCTATTGCCGGCGAAGCGAAAGTGCCTTTCTTCACCATTTCCGGTTCGGATTTTGTTGAAATGTTTGTCGGTGTGGGTGCGTCCCGTGTACGCGACATGTTTGAGCAAGCTAAAAAACATGCGCCTTGCATTATTTTTATCGATGAAATCGATGCGGTGGGTCGTCAGCGTGGCGCCGGCTTGGGTGGTGGCAATGATGAGCGTGAGCAGACATTAAACCAATTGCTGGTTGAAATGGATGGGTTTGAGGGTAACGAAGGTATTATCGTCATTGCTGCAACAAACCGTCCTGATGTATTGGATAAGGCTTTATTGCGTCCAGGCCGATTTGATCGTCAGGTAACGGTAGGCCTGCCGGATGTCAGGGGGCGCGAGCAGATTCTTGCGGTACATATTAAAAAAGTGCCGATTGCTGATGATGTTGAGGTTAAATATATAGCTCAAGGCACACCGGGTTTTTCCGGAGCCGATTTGGCTAATTTGATTAATGAAGCCGCTTTATTCGCCGCAAGAATGAATAAGCGTGTGGTTAATATGTCGGATCTTGAAAAAGCCAAGGATAAATTGATCATGGGAGTTGAAAGAACCTCTATGGTCATGAATGAGAAAGAAAAGAAAATGACTGCTTATCATGAAGCAGGGCATGCAATTGTCGGTAAGCTGGTCCCTGAACATGATCCTGTCTACAAGGTTAGTATTATGCCTAGAGGCCGTGCGCTGGGTATTACCATGTTTTTGCCTGAGCGAGATCAGTACAGTGCCAGCAAACAAAAACTGGACAGTATGATTTCCAGTTTGTACGGCGGACGTATTGCCGAGGAAGTGGTTTTTGGCCGGGAACAAGTAAGTACCGGCGCATCTAACGATATTGAGCGTGCTACCGAGTTGGCCAGAAACATGGTGACTAAATGGGGTTTTTCTCAGCGTCTTGGGCCATTGTCATACAGTGAAGAAGAAGGTGAAGTCTTCCTGGGACGGTCGGTAACGCAACATAAAACGGTTGCCGAGGAGACTTCTCATACCATTGATGAAGAGATTCGCTCTTTTATTGACCGGAATTATGAGCGTGCCGAAACAATTCTGAAAGAGAACATAGATATTCTTCATGCTATGGCGGAGGCCTTGATGAAGTATGAGACTATCGACAAATATCAAATTGAGGATTTGATGGCTCGTAAACCGGTCAGGACTCCGCAAGGCTGGGATGATAAGCCCCCATCTTCTCATGGTGATGTCATAACAGATGATGTTAAGAGCAAGGATGATATAAAAAATGAAAAATCAATTGGCGGGACTGCAGAGCAAAGCTGAGGACTCCCTGAATTGACACTAAAGGAGAGGCGTAATGTCTCTCCTTTTTTTATGTAATTTATAAAGGTCAGGTGGAAACAGTAAGCTGTTATCTTTAGCCTTTTACCTGTTTTTAGATTTTAGAACTATGATAAAAAAATACTTTGGAACTGATGGTATCAGAGGAAAGGTGGGTGAACATCCAATAACAGCGGATTTTTTCTTGAAGCTGGGTTGGGCCGCTGGGCGAGTGTTTGCGAATGAAGGACATGGTTTTGTTCTGGTTGGTAAAGACACACGCATTTCGGGCTATATGTTTGAATCTGCATTAGAGGCAGGGTTGACCGCTGCGGGCGTCGATACGCGCTTGTTAGGGCCTATGCCGACGCCGGGAATAGCCTATTTAACGCGTACTTTAAGGGCGCAGGCCGGTATTGTCATTAGCGCCTCTCATAATCCTTATTATGATAATGGCGTTAAGTTTTTCTCGGTCCATGGAACGAAATTACCGGATGAAATAGAACAAAAAATAGAAGAGTATATTGATTCGCCGATGACAACGGTAGAGTCGTCAAAGCTGGGTAAGGCAAAACGGTTGGTTGATGCTCCTGGTCGTTATATTGAGTTTTGCAAGGCCAGCGTGCCGACTCGGCTTGATTTTAGCGGCATGAGGATCATAATCGATTGCGCTCATGGGGCGACTTACCATATAGCGCCGCATGTATTTAGCGAGGTAGGTGCGGAGGTCGTTACGATTGGGGCGGAGCCGGACGGACTTAATATTAATGATGAGTGTGGTGCAACTAAGCCGGAAAAATTAGCTGCAACAGTTTTATCTTATCGTGCCGATTTAGGTATTGCCTTGGACGGTGATGGCGACCGATTGGTGATGGTCGATCACAAAGGCGAAATCGTTGATGGCGACGAGCTTATTTATATTATTGCTAAGGCAAGGTTGGACGCCGGGTTAATGTCCGGGCCTGTCGTAGGTACTTTAATGACAAATCTGGGTATGGAGCATGGCTTGAAGAAGTTGGGACTCAATCTGCTTAGGGCTAATGTGGGTGATCGGTACGTCATGGAAATGCTGATAGAACACCAAGGGATTTTAGGTGGTGAAAATTCCGGTCATATCATTTGTCTTGATAGAACAACAACGGGTGATGGCATTATTGCTGCCTTGCAGATTATGGCGGAAATGCAAAGCAGTGGTAAGAATTTACATGAATTGAAATCCGGGATGCAAAAATACCCGCAAGTTTTGGTAAACGTCAAAACTGATAAGAAAATAAATCCGGATGAGAATGAGAGCATACAAAAAGCGGTGAAAGCTATCGAGAAGAAGCTGGGAGATAATGGCCGGGTATTGCTTAGAGCTTCGGGAACAGAGCCATTAATTCGGGTAATGGTGGAAGGTCAACAGGCAGAGTTGGTTAAAAATTACGCGCATCAAATAGCTGATGATGTTAAGAAGGCAATGGGAGCTTGAATTGAACGCTATTAATATATATCATAGATGGTTTGATTCTATGTGAGGAGTAGTGATGCGTCGGTCTCTAGTTGTAGGAAATTGGAAGATGAATGGAACTCTCGCCAGTGCTGAGTTGCTTGCAAAAGGTATTATTGCCGGATTAGGGGATAATAGTGCGGATATCGCAATATGTGTACCTTATGTGCATTTACCCAGAGTTAGTGAATTAGTTAAAAATACCTCATTGGCGTTGGGCGCGCAAAACGTTGCGGATAAATCTTCAGGTGCTTATACTGGGGAAGTTTCGGCGGCGATGCTAAGTGAATTTGATTGCAAATATGCTCTTGTAGGACACTCTGAAAGACGCAGTTATTACGGCGATACCGATGAATCGGTAGCCGCCCGTTTTTGTCAGGCGCAAGAGCAAAACATTATTCCCGTTCTATGCGTAGGTGAAACGCTGGAGCAACGCGAACAAGATCAGACTTTTGCGGTTATTAATACACAGCTTGATGCGGTTATTAATTTGGCAGGTATAGCTGCTTTTAATGCGGCAGTGATTGCCTATGAACCGGTTTGGGCCATAGGGACAGGAAAAACAGCGACTGATGAGCAAGCTCAGGAAGTTCATCAGTACATAAGACAGTACATTGCTGCTAAAGATCAGGCTATTGCCGATAAAATACAAATTTTATACGGCGGTAGTGCTAAACCGGATAATGCAAAAGGCTTGTTTGCTATGCCGGATATTGACGGCGGTTTAATTGGTGGGGCTTCGTTGGATGCGGAATCCTTTTTAAAGATTTATCATTCAATTTAGAGTAGTTTAGACTTTATTATGTATCAGGTAATTATTGTTGTTCATGTGCTGTTGGGTTTAGGGGTTGTTGGATTAGTATTAATGCAACAAGGCAAAGGAGCTGACGCAGGCGCAGCTTTTGGCACAGGATCTTCAGGGTCTGTTTTTGGTGCTCAGGGGGCGGCGTCTTTCTTGTCTAGAGCCACAGCAATTCTGGCAACTTTGTTTTTTATGACCAGCTTGGGGCTTGCAGTGTTAAACGGTAAGCAGGGTGCGGCTTACGACTTAATGAACGCCCCCAAGGTTGAACAGGATACGCTTGGCATTCCTGATGTGAGTGGCGCAAAAGGATCTGGCAGCGCTTCTCCCGTGACTGACCTGAAGTCTGAAGAAGTGCCTGTTGCTGCTCCGGCGGTTTCCGGAGCTGAACAGGCAGTTGAAAAAAAGTAATAAATATTGTTTATGACGCAAGTAAGTACACTGTAGAAAATAATTAAAATAGTGTGTATTAAATAGTATCTTTGCAATCATGTTTTAGCCGATGTGGTGAAATTGGTAGACACGCCATCTTGAGGGGGTGGTGACGAAAGTTGTGCCGGTTCAAATCCGGCCATCGGCACCAATATATACCCTGCTAGGGATTTTCTCTAGTGGGGTGTTTTTTTGTTTGCTGCAATGAAAATGCAGAAATAAGTTTCTAGATTAGAAGTGCGATACAGAAAAATAATTAGGCTATACTTAGTCAGTTAAATGTAGGGCGCTGTATGTTCGTACGGGGTTTTGCTTTGAAAATTAGAGATTAATGGAGAAAACAATGGCAAGTATTCTTGCAGTTGACGATTCAGCTTCAATGAGAAAAATGGTTTCATTTACTTTAAGAGCTGCTGGATACGATGTCGAAGAAGCAGTAGATGGAGTTGATGCTTTAGAAAAAGCGCAAGCCAGGAAATTTGATTGTGTAGTAACTGATGTCAACATGCCAAATAAAGACGGGATTACTTTAATTAGAGATTTACGGGCACTCCCAGATTATAAATTTATTCCCATGCTGATGCTGACGACAGAGTCAGGAATCGAAAAAAAGCAAGAAGGTAAAGCGGCTGGTGCAACAGGGTGGATGGTTAAACCTTTCAATCCTGATCAATTATTAAAAACATTACTAAAAGTTTTGGGTTAGTTGATGCTATCGTGCCTAAGTGTGTTAATCGCATGCAGGAAAGCCTATGCCTATTGATATATTTCAGTTCCATGCGGCTTTATTCTGAATGTTTAGATGAATGCTTTAGGTGTTTATCCAGACAAGTATCAATAAAGAAAGTTTTCGGGTTAATCTTGTTTAAATGAATTTAGGCGCACACAGGTAAGTCTATGTCTATTGATATGTCACAATTCCATCAGGTCTTTTTTGAAGAATGTTTCGAAGGACTGGAAGCAATGGAGTCAGGATTGTTAACGCTCGATATGGGGGATATTGATTCAGAAATAATCAATACCATTTTCAGGGGAGCCCATTCGATAAAAGGCGGCAGTGGAACTTTTGGTTTTACCGTTGTTGCTGAATACACTCATATTATGGAAACCCTGCTTGATGAAATGCGAGACGGGCGTAGAAAGGTAACTCAACCTGCAGTAGACGTTTTACTTGGATCCGTTGATTGTCTCAGAGAGATGTTGACTGCGATACAGAATGAACAGAATGTTAATAATGCCAGTGTAGAAAAACACAAAACAGCATTGGAAGTTGTGCTTAATGGTGGTTCGGTGGCAGAAGAGCCAGCGCTTCCAGTTGAACAGGAATTCACAAGTGAAGAAGTTTCCTTCAATGATGCTCCTGATGTTGATGAAGAAGAATCCGTTGGATTAGAAGAGCAGGGCTGGAAAATAGCTTTTTGCCCTTATTTGGATTTGCTTAAAACCGGCAATGATCCGGTCAGACTATTTCGAGAATTGAATGAACTTGGCGAATTAACAACCACTGTTAATATTCAGGATGTTCCCGGTTTTTATGAATTAGATCCGGAGGAATGCAATATTTCTTGGGATTTAAAAGTTGTCGGGGATATTTCCGGTGATGAAATCAGGGAAATATTTAATTGGGTTGAAGGCGACTGTGAAATGGAAATTCAGCCCCTTGCCAAAGCCGTAAAATTACCCCCCGTTGTAAAAAAAATCGATCCTGAACCTACCCCAGTAATCATACCTAATAATCCTGCTCCAAAATCCGTTGAGGTCAAACCTAAGCCGGTTACAGAAACCAAAAAGCCTGATTCTCAAGATTCTGACAATGAAGCGGCAAAAACCACGGCAAAAGCCAGTTCGATTCGAGTAGATACTGACAAAATTGATACTTTAATCAATATGGTTGGCGAGGTTGTGATTACACAATCTATGCTGGGTTTAGTTGGCGAGAACTTTAGCATGGACAAGGTGGGTCAACTTAAAAGAGGTCTTGCCCAATTAGAGCGGCATACCCGGGATTTACAACAAAGCGTCATGAATATTCGGATGCTGCCTATTAGTTTTGTGTTTAGCCGTTTTCCACGTTTAGTGCATGATATTAGCAGTAAATTAGATAAAAAAATTGTGCTGAAGCTGGTCGGAGAAAATACTGAAGTTGATAAAGCCGTCGTTGAGTTGATCAATGATCCGCTGGTTCATTTAATTAGGAATAGTCTGGATCATGGTATAGAAATGCCGGCGGACAGGGTTGCAGCAGGTAAGCCTGAAACAGGAACCATAGAGCTGAAGGCGTATCATCGCGGTGGGCACATCGTCATAGAAATTATTGACGATGGTCGCGGATTAGATAAAGACAAATTGCTGGCAAAGGCCATAGAAAAAGGATTAATTGAAGAAAATAACCTTCTTACCGAAAAACAGATATTTGAATTGATCTTTATGCCGGGTTTTTCTACGGCTGAACAGCTCACTGATATTTCCGGTCGCGGTGTGGGTATGGATGTCGTGAGAAGGAATATCCAGTCATTAGGCGGCAACATAGAAATTATTTCAGAGCTGGGTAAAGGAACGACCATAGCAATCCATTTGCCGTTAACGTTGGCAATTCTTGATGGTCAGTCTGTTGCCGTGGGTGATGAGACCTACATTGTGCCGCTAGTTTCCATTATCGAATCAATTAATATTACGGAAAGAATGCTGAACAAGGTTGCAGGTAAAGGGGAAACCTTTCGCCTACGCAATGAATATTTACCTGTTATTAGAATGCGCAGTATTTTTAATGTCCATTCCGGCAATCCGACCAAGTCGAAAGAGGGTGTCCTTGTGGTCGTCGAGGGGCAGGGTGAGCTGTGTTGTTTACTCGTAGATGAGTTATTGGGCCAACAACAGGTTGTTATTAAATCATTGGAAGCAAATTACCGGCGGGTGGAAGGCGTTTCAGGTGCAACTATTTTGGGTGATGGTTCTGTTGCGCTGATTCTAGATGTTCCAGGTTTAGTGCGTTTTTCAATTCGCTAATACATAGATAAAAGCAGATATGGCACAAGAAGCTGAAAATAAAGATATAGATCAATATCACTATAGTAGAAACCTGGATAACGCTGTGCAATATCTGAGTTTTGCCTTAGGTAAAGAAGAATATGGCGTTGATATTCTTAGAGTACAGGAAATACGAAGTTGGGAGCCTGTTTCCAGAATACCTAATGTTCCCTGCTATGAAAAAGGTGTTGTTAATTTACGCGGTTCCATTGTGCCGATTCTCGATTTGAGAGAAAGGTTTAATTTGAGTAAAGCCGAATACACACCATTGACGGTAGTTGTCGTACTGCAAACCGGTGATAGCAACAAAACACGCATAATGGGCGTTGTTGTCGACTCGGTCTCTGATGTCATTAGTGTGGATAAAACCGAAATTCAAAGTGCTCCCGATTTTGGAACTAAAGTAAGCAATGAATTTATTAACGGATTGGTATCGGTTAATGAACGCATGGTGATGCTGCTTGATGTGGACAAATTGCTGAAGTTGGAAGAGCTTGACCAGGATGAAAGTTAATGATTTTCAAATACCCCGTGTGGGTAAATGTATTTGGCATGGTTTGAGAGGTAAGGTAACGTGAAAATTAATATGCCGTTAACTAATAATGAGGTCATTCTGAAAAAAGGCACCATTTTGGTTTCAAGAACCGATTTGATGGGACGTATTACCTACGTCAATGACGCATTTGTTGAAATCAGCGGATTTACCCGTGATGAGTTGATGGGACAGGAACATAATATAGTTCGTCATCCCGATATGCCCGCTGAGGCCTATGAAGATTTATGGATAACCTTAAAACAGCTTAGACCCTGGCAGGGACTGGTGAAGAATAGGTGTAAAAACGGCGACCATTACTGGGTCGAGGCAAATGCCATGCCGTTGTTTAAAGATGGAAAAGTCTATGAATACCTTTCTGTTCGACACCCTCCGAAGCGTGATGTGATTCCGGCAACTGAACAGTTATACAAGAAAATCAGTGCCGGTGAGGTAAAGTTAAAGCCGACCGGTTTAACGGCAATGTTCAAATCAATTAGCGAAATTGCAATAGCGAAAAAGAATGCTTTTGTAGTTTTCGCTTTCTTGGCACCTATCTTTTTTCTGATGTATCGATTGTTCTTGACGCAGGAGTACGTCTTGTTAACAGGTGTTGCCTTGTTAGCTATGATGGCATCGGCACTCAGTATCAATATGACCAAGGTAATAACCGATACGCTGGAAACTGCAATCACTATTTGTTACCGGTTGAGCAGCGGAAGCTTCGGAAATAAGGTGAACTTGAAACGGGACGATCAACTGGGCGATTTTTTGCGTGGATTGTATTGTATGGAAGTCAAGCTGGGTGTAGATTTGGCCGATTACAAGCAAGGCCTCTCAGAGTCCAAACGGATTACACAGGCTCTGGATAACGTTCAGTCTCCTGTCATGGTAGCGAATAAGAATTTTGAAATTATTTACATGAACGATAGCGTTCAGAGAATGTTCAAGACAGCGGAAAGCGATATTCGCAGCCAGTTACCTGATTTTTCCGCCGATAAGTTGATGGGGTCAAATGTTGATCTATATCACGCTACTATTAAAAGTGGGCAATTGGAAAAATCACAAGAATCACTTAGATCGCAGCTGGTCATTGGCGGTCGGCATATGAGTCTTATCGCTAGCCCCGTTAATAGCGATGGTGAGCGTATTGGTTATGTGACTGAATGGCAGGATAGAACCCATGAAGTTTTAATTGAGCAAGAAATCGATCAGTTGGTGCAGGGCGTTAAAGCCGGCGACTTGAGTGCGCGCATAAAATTAAGTGATAAGCAGGGATTTACCAAAGCACTGTCTGCCGGCATCAATGAATTAACGGATGTTATAGAAAGTGTATTTGGCGACGTTAACAGGGTCATGGAAAACATGGCTGAAGGTGATTTAACCACCGCTATTACTAATGAATACCAAGGTGTTTATGCTGAATGCAAGAATAATATTAATGCTACCTTGGCAAAGCTCAGCGAATTTATCATTCAAATCAGGGATGCCGCTGACTTTATAGATAGTTCATCACAAGAAATGGCCAGTGGTAATAACAACCTGTCACATCGAGCAGAGCAACAAGCGGCCAGTCTTGAAGAGACGGCAGCCAGTATGGAAGAGCTGGCCAGTACCGTAAAAAATAATGCGCAGAATACGGTGCAAGCGACTGAGGTTGTTAATTCAGCAAGTCAACTCGCTCAAAAAGGCGGTGGCGTAGTTAAGTCTGCTATCGCTGCAATGCAGGAAATTAATGAAAGCAGTAACAAAATCGCTGAAATTATTGGTGTCATTGATGAAATTGCATTCCAAACTAACCTGCTGGCATTAAACGCATCTGTAGAAGCGGCCAGGGCAGGAGAGCAGGGGCGTGGATTCTCGGTTGTTGCAACAGAGGTTCGTAATCTGGCCCAACGCAGTGCAACCGCTGCACAGCAAAGTAATGAACTGATCCAGAACAGTGTACAGAAAGTGCGTGCCGGAACGGCATTCGTTAATGAAACAGGTGCAGCGTTAACTGAAATTGTCGATAGCGTCGCAAAAGTTGGCGACATCGTTGCGCACATTGCCAGTGCCAGTTCGGAGCAATCAGCAGGTATTGAGCAAGTCAATCAAGCGGTTTCTCAAATGGACGATATTACTCAGCAAAATGCGGCTTTGGCCGAACAGGCCGCCGCCGGTAGCATTGCCATGAGTGAGCAGTCTACCAACATGACCCAGTTGCTTAGTTTCTTTAGGGTCAATTCAAAGAATACTTCTGCAACAACCAGGCAAGTTGCGCATAGTAAGGCGCCTGTAACGCCAATAAGAGCAACAGTAAAAAAACCTGTAGTTTCTGTTTTATCACCAAGTAAGCCTAAAAGCGATAGCAACGACGAATGGGAAGAGTTTTAATGATGTTTAAAGCTGCAAACTATATAACCGACAGGAAACTATAACAATGACAACAGATGTGCAGTCAAATAATAGTCGGGTAGAGCAATTTCTCACCTTTCAACTCGCAGGCGAAGCGTATGGCGTTGAGATTTTGAAAGTACAAGAGATTCGTGGCTGGGAGGCTGTTCGTGTGATACCGAATACACCGGCTTTTGTTAAAGGCGTGTTGAATTTACGCGGGTCGGTCGTGCCTATCATCGATTTACGGGAACGATTTTCTCTGGAGCATTTCGATTATTCTCCAAAAACGGTAGTTATTGTGCTTTGTGTTGAACATGGCGCAAACCAGTTTGTAATGGGCATAGTGGCTGATGCAGTTTCTGATGTGCTGGATATTAATTTGGAAGACATCAAAAAAGCCCCAAACTTCGGTTCAAAAATTGATACGCGCTACATGCGAGGTATGCATGTGTATAAGAAAAAGATGATTATGCTGCTGGACGTTGATAAATTGCTCAATCCCGATGAGGTTGAGGGTATTGAAAGTTTGGTGTGACAGGTGAGAATTGTCGCAATAATTAATCAGAAAGGCGGTGTTGGCAAGACGACTACTACTGCAAATTTATGCCATGCGATTGCAGAATTGGGCTCAAAAGTTACCGCTATCGATCTTGATCCACAAGGCCATTTAGCCGTTTCTTTAGGTATTACAGCGCAGGATATTGGCGGTATTGATGAAGCTATGCTGAAAAAGAAAGAAGTTCATCAGCAGCTTATTTCCGTCAGGGATAATCTGCAATTAATTACATCAGGATCAAAACTTAAGGATATTGAGCAGTTAACCGGCAATAATTCACCTCGCGGTGTTTTATTAAAAAATGCCTTGCATGGAAATCTTACTGATCAGGACTTTGTTTTTATTGATTGTCCACCCTCTTCAGGATTGCTGGTTGCGAATGCATTGATTGCAGCTGACGAGATTTTAATTCCTATGGCCAGTGATTTTCTTGCCTTACAAGGGTTATCCCATCTAATGGGTACGATTAAGAGGTTTGAGAAGGCTTTGCAGCGGAAATATAAAACATTATTGGTGATGTCGCGATATTCACCCAATAGAAGAATATCGAGTCAGGTATTAAATGTTTTACTTACGCATTTCCCTGAGCAAATATTAGCAACAGTCGTTAGAGAAACGGCATTGCTTGCAGAATGTCCCAGCTTTGGTAAAACAATTTTAGAATATAGTCCGAAAAGTCGTTCGGCAAGGGATTTTCGTAGCCTTGCTCATGATTTTCTTGAAAGCAAGGTGATGTATGGCAACAAGTGAAGAAAATAATTTAATCGGATACGATCCTCTAGCGTGGATGGATAGCGATACCGATAAAAATGAAGAGCATTTGGTTACGGATGATTTGATAGGGGATAGCGATGAAAGTGCAATTTTAAATATAACTAAAGAGGATGAATTAGTAATAGATGAAATTGAGGACGAAAGTGCTAGTGCTTTGATAGAAGAAATGGCTGACGACTATGCCATGGATGCAAGCGCGCAGGAAGCAGCTGCCGATGATTCGGTATCAGGGGAAACGGAGGATTCTCAAATTGATTTAGACGCTACGTTGACTATTCAGAATGTAGTCAAGTTACACGAAAAGCTGAAGAATTCATTGGCCATGCATGATGAAATCGAAATAAATGCATCCGACGTATCATCAATAGATACAGCTACTTTACAATTGCTTGTTTCATTGAAAAAAAGTGCAGTTAAGTTGCAAAAGAAAGTAACCATTATTTATCCATCCCCACGATTTGTTGAGTCTGCCCAGTTGCTGGGTTTGTTGGATGTACTCGATGTTCATGACGCGTGATTTTTGACGGACGGGAAATAGTTTAAAGATGGCCATTGTCGAGAAGGTTCGCGAATTTAAATTCACTGCGGATGACTTTAATTTTTTAAGAAAATTGTCCAATGAACATTCAGGTATCCAGGTTCCTGATGAAAGATTTGATATGTTCTATTCCAGGCTGTCCAAGCGGGTAAGGAAACTCGGACTAGCGGATTTTAAGGAGTATTGCCAGTATCTTAAGAATTACCCGGATCACGAGTTTACTGAATTTATCAACGCCATAACAACCAATCTAACCGCATTTTTTAGGGAAATGCATCATTTTGACTATGTCCGTGATGTTGTTATTCCGGAAGTCTTGATTAGGAATAAAACCTCAAAGCAAATCAGGGTGTGGTCCGCCGGTTGCTCGACTGGTGAAGAGCCTTATTCCTTAGCGATTACCTTGTTGGAAAATGTACCCGCCGACTGGGATATTAAGATCTTGGCAACTGATTTGGACACTAATGTTTTACAAACAGCATCGGAGGGTATTTACACCGAAGATCGTGTCAGTGACTTATCAGAAGATATGCTTAAACGGTGGTTTATGCGCGGTAAATCATCGCAGTCCGGCCAAGTAAAGGTAAGACCTCAATTACAGCAAATTATTCAGTTTAAAAAGTTAAATTTGATGCAAGATTGGCCGATGAAATGCCATTTTGATTTTATTTTTTGTCGCAATGTTCTTATTTACTTTGACCGTGAAACCAAGACATTGCTTGCGCAAAGATATGCTCAAATGTTGTCTAGCGGATCATGGTTATTTATCGGACATTCAGAATCATTAAACCAGCTTTCAAATGAATTTGAGTTGGTTGCATGTACCAGTTACAGGAAAAATACGTAAATACTAATGAGTGCTAGCAATGAGATTGGTCTACCTTCCATCGACGGTTTTGATCACATTAACAGGTATATGGATAAAGAGCGTGGTGTGATTGCCGCAAAGATTTTGCCCGGTGAATACTACGTAACTCAAGATGATGAATTGATTACAACCGTATTAGGGTCTTGTATATCGGCATGTATTAGGGACAAGGTATCAGGATTAGGTGGAATGAATCATTTTATGCTGCCGGAAACCACAGCCGATAAACTGAGACAAGGCAATGAAGCGGTTGTCGGCAATGCAACCCGCTACGGGAATTATGCCATGGAGCATTTAATTAATACCATTTTGATGAATGGCGGCAAAAGAAAAAACCTGGAAGTTAAAGTATTTGGCGGCGGTAAAATCATTCCAACCTTGACTGATGTCGGTCTTAAAAATATTGACTTTATCCTGGAATATATTGATACAGAAGGGTTGCCGCTATTATCTCAGGATTTAGGCGATATTTATCCCAGAAAAATAATTTATTTTCCTAGGACAGGCAAAGTCGGGATGAAGAAAATCGAGCATTTGCATAATGATACAATTGTAAAAAGAGAGCGACAGTATTTTAACAATATTAAAAATGCACCTGTTGAAGGTGATGTTGAGCTTTTTTAAGAGTATGCAATGAACAAAATACGTGTATTGATTATTGATGATTCATTGTTAATCAGAAAGGTACTAACCGAGATTTTAAATTCCTCTTCAGATATCGAAGTAGTTGGCACTGCGGAAGATCCTCTTATTGCCAGAGAGATGATCAAGGAATTAAATCCGGATGTATTGACCTTGGATATTGAAATGCCGCGCATGGATGGAATAACTTTTTTACGTAATTTGATGCGACTCCGGCCCATGCCTGTTGTGATGATTTCAGCGCTCACAGAAAGTAACGCTGAAGTGACTTTAACTGCACTGGAGTTGGGAGCGGTAGATTTTATAGCTAAACCGACAATGGATGTAGAAAATACATTGAATGACTATGCCGAGGACATAATCGCTAAGGTAATAGTAGCATCGCAGGCTAATATTAGAAGACTTGAATAATGAAGTTTAAAATCGGAAATTCTGACGTGGTCGCACTGGATGTTACACGGAAAAAACGTGTGAATGTCGAGGCAAAAAAACTTCATGAATTCCAGCAATGATGCAATCGCTTAAAGTAAAGTGGTAGCAATCAATATTAAAAATGCACCTATTGACGGTGACGATGGGCTTCTTTTAGAGTGAGTTTATGGGTAAGATACGCGTACTGATCATTGATGATTCTGCATTAATCAGGAAAATACTGACTGAAGTGCTAAGTTCGTCACCCGATATTGAGGTAGTCGGCGCGGCAGCAGATCCTCTTATTGCCAGGGAAATGATCAAACAATTAAATCCGGATGTGTTGACTCTGGATATTGAAATGCCGCACATGGATGGGATAACCTTCTTAAGTAACTTGATGCGCTTAAGACCAACTCCGGTTGTGATGATCTCCACACTGACTGAACATGGTGCAGAGGCTACTTTAAATGCTCTGGCACTAGGCGCTGTAGATTTTATTGCCAAGCCTAAAGTTGATGTTGTTAATACTCTGAATGACTATGCCGAGGAAATTATTTCCAAAGTTATCGTTGCGGCACAAGCTAAAGTAGGGAATATTCAGAATAGGGCGGTTAAACCCAAAAGTCCTGCAGCCACAGTTCCTGATATTTCAGAGAAACATTCAGTTGATGTTATTCTGAAACCGGCCCCCATAAAAACACATATTAGTCCCACCAATAAGATAATTGTCTTAGGGGCTTCAACGGGGGGAACGGAAGCGATTAAAACAGTAGTTAAAGGATTTTCGTCAGATACCCCGCCTATTTTAATAACGCAACATTTACCCGCTGCGTTTAGTCAGTCATTTGTTCGGCATATCGACCTTGCAACGGAAATGTCAGCTTGTATTCCCCAGCATGGTCAGACGGTTGAACCCGGCAATATTTACCTTTCTCCCGGAGACAGACACATGTTGGTGATCAGAGAGGGAGGTAAATATATTATTCATTTGAGCGATGGACTGCCCGTGAATCGTCATAAACCAGCAGTTGATGTTTTATTTCGTTCAGCCGCGCAATGTGCGGGTGCTAATGCCATTGGTGTGTTATTAACCGGTATGGGCGCTGACGGTGCAATGGGCATGAAAGAAATGCATGATGCGGGCGCTAAAACAGTTATTCAGGATGAACAATCCAGCGTGGTTTGGGGTATGCCGGGTGCTGCATTCAAGTTGGGATGCACTGACTATGTCGTATCGTTAGAAGAGGTTTCGCATAAGGTTTTAAGCTTGGTTAAATCAGGCAATGCCGGCAAGGTTCTTTAACAGTATCTGACCCGTTTTTTCGGATGTAATTGGCAACGTTTTCTTATATGGATATATTCGTAAGGGCTTACCCTAACAGGATCGGTAACGTATTGCGCCACATACAGAATTTTAAAAAATGTTACTTTCACGCTGTGTAATTAAATATGACTAATCAGACTAAATCACAATTTATTGCAGTAGCTTCAATTACCTCGGAGCTAAGTGCGGTCATGGTGGTGGCTAAGGAAATATCATTAGCCGCGGCCAATGCCAAGGCTATTGCATTTAGGGCTGGAGATAAAGCAAAAGGATTTCAGCCGATTACCGACTTTATTAATGAATTGGCTAAGGAAACAATTGAGCTGGTTACTAATATCAATATATATGCGTTGGTGTTATATCGATTAACTGTCGATGAATTCCAAAAAACGGCTGCTTACAATAAATTTGAGTTGGCAGCAAAAATGGCTGAAGGTGCCGTTTATGCCAAATCTATGCAGGAGCCGGTGGATCATGCAAGACTTTCAATGCAAGATTGTCAGAGACAGTTTAAACGGGATGTTTCGCAACTGCTAGGCCAACTTGAAGCGGTGATGCATCATGCGCGTGCCGCACGGGTTATCGCTGCAAACTCAAGAATCGAGGCATCACAGGCCGGTGAATATTTGCAGAGTCTGCAGGCAGTTGCTGAAAGTGTGGATAAAGCCGCACATACCATTCATGATAATGTGCAGCGTTGCAGAATCGCATTATCCATTTATCGCAATAGCTGAATAGCTTAACTCAAAAGGCATTGTTTTTTATGAAAACGACCAAGATATATGAAGGATCGCATCAATGGATTATGTTTGGAAGGGATGAAGGCAAGCCCAACAATGTAATCGATACCAACCAATATGTAGTACGTACGGCTAACCGCTGCCTGCTTTTGGATCCAGGTGGTGCTGAGCTGTTTGCTCCGATGATGGCGGCTGTGTTGCATCACGCTCCTGTAGATCAAATAACAGATCTATTCGCTTCGCACCAGGATCCTGACGTGATCTCATCGCTGGGTTTATGGGATCAGGCTTTAACAAATGCCAAGCTCCATGCGCCGGCAATTTGGGAAGGTTTTTTGCGGCATTACAGCTGCGAATCAATAGAATATGTGCCTATTCCGGATAACGGCGGAACCATTAAATTAGACTCTGTGGAATTGCAGATTATACCCGCCCATTATTTGCATTCATCCGGGAATTTTCATGTTTATGATCCTCAAGCTAAAATTCTGATGACAGGGGATGTGGGGGGGGCTATTGAGGGTCCTGATGCTCCTGTGTTTGTTGATAATTTTGCTGCGCATGTTGAAAAAATGCGTTATTGGCATCAACGATGGATGCCGTCAAATCAGGCAAAAAGAGTCTGGATTGAACGGGTAAGAAATCTCGATATTGATATTTTGGCTCCACAGCATGGGCGGATGTTTAAAGGTGATGATGTCAAACGGTTTTTAGACTGGTTTGATGCTTTACAGGTAGGAATTGCTGTTTAATCAATTTTAAAAACGTGACCAGTTACATTTGAAGAGGGAACGATATTGAAGCCTATTGGTTCATTAACGTTTCATGTTTGTATTGATAGCTGGTTACGATATAAATTAGATCACTGAATGTTGTTAAACTTTTAAGGGGGACGGTATTAATTTAGCGCCTTTTTTGCTACGAGTCATCTGAATAAGTCTTTGCATCAAAAGCGCCATCGACCGGATAGAGTAGATAATGCGACTGGTTATGACACAAACCCTCACAACTCAGGGTTGAATGTTGGCCTCTTTTAGAGGCCAAGTTCTCACAGCCCCATCTTTCGCGGAGTTTTTTGGAAATGATTCCAAATTCCGATCATACTTAAAGCCTCCAGTTGTAAATAAGCGGGACGGTATCAATCGTTTTGAGCTGGATTTGCAATATATCTAAAGCGTATCGGATTAAAAGCGATAAAAAATTGTAACTGGTTAAAGGTTGAATAGCTTATCGGCTTATTGGATGTTGTTTATGCACAGATTGATTTTGTTGTAATAAATGCTGAGCCACAGCTTGAGGCAGGTGCCGTTTATTAAGATTTTATAATGGCAACCTATTGATTATTAATTATAATAATTTTTTGTATAAAAATACTACAATTTAACAAAGAAGCAGGTTTTATCGAGGTTGAACGGCGTTATTTATAGCTTATGCACAAAGTTATGCACAGGAATTGTGGAAAAGCTTGTAGGTGCTTGATTGTTGAATTTGAATGATGAAGCGAGCAGGAAAATTCAAAAAAGGGGAGGCTAATAAACAATTAAGTTTTCCTCTCATAAATAGCCCCATACATCTAAGTGGTAGTGTGTAGAGGTCTAATAAAAACGGACACCCGATAGGACTGAGTTGAGTAAATCACCCTAAAAACGGGTGCTCTAAAGATGAATGAATTCCCCCTAAACTGCTCAAGCCATTTCGTGTTCGTTCTTTAACGAATCAATGCCAAGATTAGCCAGCTCATCCGCCCTGTCGTTATCTTTATGGCCTGAATGGCCTTTTACCCAAAACCATTCGATATTGTGCCGTTGAATGGCGGCATCCAGCCTGCGCCACAGGTCTTCATTTTTAACCGGCGTTCTGGAGGCGGTTTTCCAACCGCGTTTTTTCCAGTTGCTTATCCATTCTGTAATGCCCTGCATGACATATTTCGAATCGGTATTGATCTGCACCGAGCAGGGCTTGGTCAGGATTTCCAGCGCCTGGATCGCCGCCATCAACTCCATGCGGTTGTTGGTGGTGTCCGGGTCGCCGCCGTAGATTTCCTTAATAGTTCCCTTGTAGCAGAGTATTACGCCCCAGCCGCCCGGTCCAGGATTGCCGCGGCAGGCACCATCGGTGTAAATAATGACAGAATCAGTCATGTTTGTTTAGTTGTGTAGTCGGTGAGTTAAGTGGGTTTGTCAGAATTAAACGGGGGTTTAACGCACGTACCGGCGTTAATGGAATCAGGTTGTAACGGCGTTTGATAGCCTTAATCGCATAAGCGGTCGATGTGAGCGAGTGCCCTCGGGTTATAAATTTCCCATGAGTCGATTTCACCGTATCCAAATTAAACTCCGACGATACGGTTACTTCAAAATTTAATAACTTTAGCCAGTCCAAAATTCTTGAGCGGGAAATAAAGTGTCCCCCCCAGGAATCGGCCATTTTTTTATCCCACAAATACTGGTATCGAATCCATAGGCTCCAAGGATTAAAATTCAGTATGACCAATATTCCTTCCGGCTTCAAAACACGTTCTATTTCCCGCATGGTTTGAAACCGAAAGGCATCAAACTCCAATAAATGAGGCACTATAATCATATCAACGCAGTTACTTTGCAAGGGCAGGCTGTATGCTTTGGCCTGGATTTTTCTGGCCTTATTGCAGCCCATGCTTTTAGCATCGAGTACCGTAAAATTTTTGTATAAAGTACAGTCGATAAACTCACTTTCCCAGTCTAATCCGCCAATCTGCAAGATGGTTTGCTGACAACTGACGGTAATGGACCGTTGTAAATAGTCGGCTTCAAGCTGTTGTAGCAGCTTGCCTCTAGGAGTTTGATACCAGGCAAATAAGAAATTACGTTTCATGTGCGAATTCTACACTATCTGACTTTGATGATTTTCAATAAAAACAAGCTATAATAGTAACATTCTAATAATAAACTTCACTCTTAATAGGCTTAGACGATGCGCGTTAACTTTAACAGGTCAGTCAAATTTTTATTAGTGTTGATCTTTTTAATTGCAACAGGCTGCTCTACAACCTCAAAAGACTCTTTTAACGATAGGCCGCCTGCCAGCGCTGAAATGGATAACAGCTATGTGAGACATGCTCTCCATCCGTTCGGCAAACAAAAATACAATGTACCATCAAAATACAAAAATACGGTTTGGGAGCGATTAATATCGTTATATTCGCTACCCGAAATTGAAAACGAGCGGATTGATCGCGAGATAAACTGGTATTTACGACACCCAGCCTATCTTGCCAGAGTTCAGCAACGAGCGGAACCTTATTTGCATCTTATACTCGACGAAGTCGAAGCAAAAAATATCCCCGGCGAATTGGCTTTACTGCCTATCGTTGAGAGCGCCTTTCTGCCGGAAGCCTACTCAAAAAGCGATGCGTCAGGACTCTGGCAATTTATACCGGCTACCGGTCGTCTGTATGGTCTTCAACAAAACGCCTGGTACGACGGTCGCCGCGATGTTTATGCGTCAACCAAAGCGGCAACCTCTTTTCTTAAACACTTGGGCGAGACTTTTGACGGCGATTGGCATCTTGCGCTGGCCTCCTACAATTACGGCAAAGGCAATGTAAGAAAAGCGATCGAAAAAAATGAAAACCTCAATCTGGCAACCGATTACTGGTCATTAGATCTTCCCAAGGAAACGGCGGACTATGTGCCGCGGTTGCTGGCTATCGCCAGAATATTTGCCAATGCCGAAAAATACAATATTGATTTACAACACATCCCCAATAAGCCTTATTGTGAGCTTGTCGATGTCAAATCCCAACTGGATTTAAACAAAGCTGCCGAACTGGCTAATACGCCGCTGAATGAATTTTTAAAATTAAATCCCGGATTTAACCACTCAAGCACAGCGCCGCAGGGGCCGCATCACTTACTAATTCCCGTTGCCAAAGCGCAATCATTCAAACAAAATCTGGCTCAACTGCCCTATGATGAACGGGTCGATATGAAGCGTTACCATGACGAGACAATGGCGCAAATTCGACATGATCAAATCCAGACTATCCCAAGCCAACACAAAGTTAAAGCCGGGGAAAACCTCGTATCTATTGCCGACAAAAATAATACAACGCCCCAGTCGATTCGTCAGGCCAATCATTTAACCAGTAATTCCATCCACTCCGGCATGCTTTTAAAAATGCCGACGACACAAAAATCAGCGGCTACCCAACTCGCCGTCAAAACAGCTAGCAATAAACCCGGAAGCGCCCAGACCTATGTCGTAAAACCAGGCGATACATTCTGGAATATCGCGCAGAAGTTTTCGGTTAGCGTTAATGATATAGCGAGCTGGAACAAAATCACTGCAAAATCTGCATTGGTTTCAGGCCAGAAGTTGACCATTAAAGCCGCTAATCAACAGGTTGTAGCCGCATCTGCTGCCGGGATTCGTTCAATTAGTTATACCGTTAAGCAAGGCGATTCGCTGGCACAAATTTCCCGTAAATTTAATGTCTCAATCGCAGACCTGCGTAAATGGAATCCACCGACAATAAGCAATGCACTTACTCCAGGTAAAAAACTGAAAGTGATTCTTAATACTTGATGGGTAGCTATACAGTCTACGGCCTGGATCTCGCTTTTTAACCTATACGGCGACATAGGTATCTACACAACTCGGCATCCCTGTTGGGATGATGGTACATTTGTCTCGATACCCTTAAAGCCGATATTCGATCTTCAATTTAACATGGAGCATTTGGATTCAGCCGTTCGTGGTGAGCTTGTCGAACCATGAACGGCTAACCGTCTACCCTTTCGACAAGGCCTCCCGAGCAGTGTTGAAAGGACTCAGAGCGAATGGTTAAGCCATACGCGCATCCCGCTTTAAGTGGGAAGTCCGATATTCTTCTAAATCAACGCCCGATTAATGCAGCGCTTAAAGTATTTACCAAAGCGTCATTGCCGCGGGCTTTGACATAATCAATTACCACTGGAATAAACTGTTGAACCATCGCAGGCGACATGCCCTGCTGCTGAAAAGCGGAAACCACAGAAATTAAATTCCCTGCCGTTCCACCCGAAGCGCCCGCTATAGAAGACAATTGTCCCGCCAAACCACCCTGCTGCGATAGGGCAGGCGCAGCAGCCCCCAGCATTCCCTGCATACCCGGAACCGACTGCTCCAGCTGGGTAAATGAATCCGCCGGCATCTTGGTTTTAGCAATCTGAAACAAAGCGCCTGCGCCTCCTTGAGCCTGAGCTCCCGTCACGCCTGTTCGCTGCATTAATAATTCGGCCAGACTGCCGGGCTGCACCGTTTGGGCTGCATTAACAGCCTGTTGACCCTGTTGCAATGCTTGGCCTGTATTATTTGCCTGACCATTGACGTTGCTATTGACAGCATTAAGCACATCTTTCCAATTTGCGGCATCGGCATTGTTGACCAAAGCCACAGAAATAGCCAACGACGCACAGAGCGTTAGAATCGTTTTTTGCTGCATAGTTTCCTCTCATTGAGTTAAGTCAGCGTTTTAAAAGCCGATAGAGTACCGGATAAAACTTATATTGAGATTAAGCCGGGAGTTTTCGAATGATGCGACTCGTACTGCTGTAGGGTGGGTGGGGGCCTGCAAACCGTCAACAATGCACAATATCAGAAAAGATCGGGCATATTGGAAAAGTCCGGAGTTAAAGGCCCTGTTCATGGCGGATTGCTTAAAGGCGAATCTGCCCGGCTTTATCGCACAATCGCCAGAACAAGCGACAGCGCAAAGAAGCACCAGCCCAATACCCGAAATGCATCAGCAAACCGCTTATAGTTTGTTTCATTGTTGCGTTTATCGTAATGATCAGCAACCACGGATAGCATTACAAAAGATGCACAAATAAAAGCGCCATACATAACCCATGCGGGAACATCGTGAAGATGAAAGCCTTTGCTTCGCTTGCCTGGAATGTAGAGATCGTTAACCCAGATCCCATAGCTGCCGTAGAGCAACAGGATTATCGAAAATAACGTATTCGTGATCCGTTCATTTGGAGGTATATGATTAGGGGTATATGAGTCGCTCATCATGCATCACGAAAAGCTAACCGGGTGCGGTCCGGTTAGCTGAAAAATAAAACCGCATAATAACCTCGCTTCGGTTGAGAGCAAGGTTAGGTATTAGTTTTTCTTTGACTCCAATCAACTTGCAAAACCAGACCCGGCTTTTCTCATTTATGCAACGACTGGCTTCAACATCGAAGTTTTCCCCACCATAACATCCACCGCTTTCAACAATCTTTTAAAAACGGACTGTTGGAGATAAGGAATGTTATGTTTTTTGCACAACGCCATCACTTGAGGTTGCACTTTTTGATATTGACTTAACGGCATATTTGGCCACAAATGATGCTCGATTTGATAATTCAACCAGCCGTAAAAAAAGTCATTCAAATTAGAACCCGTCGGATAATTGACTGATCCTAAAATCTGCCGCAGATAAAACTCGCCTTTGCCTTTGGCTTTTTCGTCAAACATCATCACATCATCCCCGGCATGATTTGGGATCATCACCAGAAAACTGTGCATATTGGTGAAAATTTCCGCCAGAATTGAGTTGATTAATACGCTGAGAGCGGCAAAACTTCCCAACGGTAAAAACAGCAAAGGCAGCAACACAAAGCGATAGGCGATGTAAGGCAAAATACTTTGCAGCCAGAATGATCTGCCCTGTTCGGTAAACAGACTCCACGCCCCAATGCGGGTCATCACGGGTTTTGGCTCACCCTGCTGCCTGGCAGAATTTAAGTGCAATTCCTTGTGGGTTCTGGGCGTGTAATAAACCAACTTCCATATCCCGGAAAAAAACGCCACGATCACATAGCGTAGCCACATCGGCAGGCCTGATTGTCTTAGCCATTCCATATTGTGTTGCGCATTATTGGGGTCGGCTTTTTCACCCAAACTGTAATGATGCAGTACGTCATGTTCATGATGCCAGCCCGCGACAGTAAACCAGTCCGGCCAATCCATAAATCGTCGCCAACCTTGCGCGAATTTTTTGCTGGTGTAATTTTTATCGACACCTTCAACTTTGTCGTAGGCTCTATGAACAATCGGATGCCCTACTTGTGTCCAGCGCGTGAAACTGCCTTGGCTGATTAACAGCGCGGAAATGGGATTAGGGAAAATCCAGGCCGTGCCGTAGCCGATGATGGAACAAATTTTCCCCCAGCGTTCCATTCTTGTTAAATGCTCAAAATCGTCAATGCCGATATTGGCTAAAGCTTGTTGGTGAATTTCGTTGATGTCCTTGGCTAATTGCTCACGATCTACCGATTGATAACTGTGTAAACTCAAAACTTGCTGCCCCTGTAAGTGCAATTGGTGGGAGGTTGAATAACTTCGCTGTTGCGGTGAAGTTGGTGACGGTTGAAAAACCGTACACAATAGGGCTTTATCGGTTATTTACCTAATTATATTGTCGATCAGGCGCTCGGTGGCGCTGTTCGCAGTTAAGAATTTATAATTTTATTTTCAACAAGATATTTTGCGGGGGGTAACTTTTCATTCGTCACCGGTAATTTAGATACGTAGCCTGTATGGGAGCGTAGCGGAATACGGGGTGATCGGAGTTACAAAGCCCTGGATTTTGCAGGCTTCATCCAGTCTACTTGCTTTATAGGGTATCCGGCCAAAGCCGTGCGGCATGGATAACGGCAAGCACTTGAATTTCATTCCCGAGTATTCGGTATGCGACGATGTAAGGGGTATGCGTGATAATCAGTTCGCGGGTGCCGTCAACCCGGCCCGGACGGCCCAACGAAGGATTTGCCGTCAGACCGGCAAGGCTGTTACGAATTTTGGTAATGATTCGAGCGGCAGCGTGGGTATTGTCTTGAGCGACATAGTCGAAAATTTCGCTCAAATCGGTTTTGGCTCGCCGGGTATAGCAAAGCTTCATTTACCAAGCGGCAAGGAGTGCTGTTCGAAAAATGCGTCCATTTCCTCCTCGGCGACAAATTCACCGCGCTCCGCCTGAGCAAGGCCTTCCGTGATTTTATTCAGCGCCTGTTTTTCCCAAGCGATGTAGTTTTCGAGCGCCTCGTTGGCAAGCTCAGTTTCATCGCGATGGGTTTGTCTTGCAAGCGCGCTCAACTCGGCTTTCAATTCGGGGTTGACTTGTAGATTAGCTGGCATCATTCGATTTTCCGTGGAAAGAGCAAGTACGCTGCTGGGAACGTTGTCGTGGTTTCCCGGCAGAACTTTTAGTTGCCGGACGAGTTTAGTTTATTAGGTATTCTCAGTGCAACAAAATCGAGCGAAAAGTAAAACCGAAAAGTGATGCTATCCATTTAATGGGGAAAGATCAGGGACTGGCCGGAAAGTTGAACTGGAAAGCCGGGCGGGGCATGTTGCCCCGCCCGAAACGTTTTAGTTAGCTCGGGCACCGAAGAAACGTTAGGAGCGGGGTTGCAAACCCCGCCCCGCTTGGTTGAATTGATGTCGGGCATAAACAGCATGCCCGGCCTGCATGACTTTTTAGTTTAGTTGTTTTTAAGCTCTTTTAAGATTACTAATTTACACCAGCGACGTGATTTTTTGTCATATCCACCACCAAAATCAGTTTGCTCAACATAAGAAGTCCAATCATGTTTGCTACATGAAAATAACACATCTTTTTTGTCGTCATAAAACCTTATTTCCGCTTTAACAGGGTTTTTCTTAGAATAAAGAGCATTAATCCCATAAGTAGCCGTAGATCTATAACGATGGTCAATTAATTTAACTTTCCAAGGTAGCACCCACACAACATCATTAACATAATCGAGTAAATCATTTGTTCTTTTGTAGAGACTAACACCTTCATCTTTTCTCTGAAACTCAACAGCTATCATTTTTCCTGTTTGTGTTGTTATAAGAACATCAGTGCGCCTATTACCAAGAGGAGCCTCAAACTTAACAACATGTCCTTTAGCACGGCAGTAATTAGCCATCCAACTTTTCCCTTTTCTATGCCATGGAGTTTCACCTACTCCGTGATTACAGCCTAAATCTGATTTATGAGAAAAATGAGCAATATTCTTAGGCCCAGCCTTAAGAATAACTGGCTGACTACATTGAGGACATCGAAAATCTAAGTTTTTATTAAGACCTTTACACGCCTCTGTATATAAATTATCAACTAAGCAACTTAGCACTTTATTCCAGATACAAGGATAACTAAAAAGGATAATAAACATAAACCCTAGACACCGCAAACCTGATGTCGCAATCAGTCACCCACATGCTCAATATGCAAATAACTTTCCGATTGCATATCAATCAATCTCGACACCGTCCGTTCGAATTCAAACGAGCCTTCACCGGAGGTGTAAAGCTCCTGGGCCGGGACTTCGGCGGTGCAGATCAGTTTTACTTTATGCTCGTACAGCGCATCGATCAACGTGACAAAGCGCTTGGCTTCGTTGCATTTTTCGTTGGTTAGTTTGGGAATGTCGGCCAGTATTACGATGTCGAAGCGGTTGCCGATTTCCAGATAATCGGCAGGGCCTAAGGCATGCATGCACAGTTCGTCAAAGGAGGTCAGGGCGACATTGCCGTGTACCGCCGACAACACCACTTTTCTGCCTAACACTTCCACTACGCCCGGTTTCAGCGGGGCAAAATGGGTCAATTCGTTATAACTTTGCCGTATGAAGTTGGCGGCCTGCTCATCCAGCGGATAATAATAAGTGTTCTTCAGCGCGTGTAAATGGCTGAGCCGGTAATCCCGGTTTGCAACCAGTTCTATGACTTTGGCTTTTTCTTGCAGGAGTCCGACAAAAGGCAGGAACAGCTCGCGTTGCAGGCCGTCATGATAGAGTTCGTTGGGATGACAGTTGGAGGTGATCACGACGACGATGCCCAGTTCGAACAACCTGCGGAACAGTCGTACCAGAATCATCGCATCGGCGATGTCGGAGACATGAAACTCGTCGAAACAAAGCAGCAATTCCGATTCCCTGATATGTTTTGCCAAGGCGGAAATGGCATCGGTATTGTTTTGCCTGCGCCATTGGTGGATGAAGGCGTGGACTTCCAGCATGAACGCGTGAAAATGCACCCGACGTTTTTGGCGGATCGGGCAGGCTTCGAAAAACAAATCCATCAACATGGATTTTCCCCTGCCTACGTTGCCGTAGATGTACAGACTTTGGTAGTTGGCCGGTTTGGGTAGGATGAGTTTATGTAATGTTGATTTTTGCTTGTACTCGACAGTTGCCAGCAAGTTGTCTAGTAAGGTTTGCAGGTGGTGCAGGGCGGTGATTTGCATGGACTCGTGTTGGATGTGGCCTTGCGCTACTAGGCCGTTGTATTGCTTTTCCAGCAAGCCGGGGTTGTCTTGGGACAGTTTTGTGATTGTTTGTTGAAAGATTATTTCTGGCATGGTGGCTTTTGCAAGTGGAGGAGCATGTTTCCCAGCGAGGGGGAGAGATAACAATGTAGCTCGTCATCCCGGCAGGGAATGCCGGGATCCAGCTGCCAGGGATGGCAACCCTAAATCAGTCGACAAGTCGTGCCACATGGGATTGCTCAGCTCAATCAACCGTTTTTTCGCGACGCGAGACCAGTTTTTGAGTTGTTTCTCCCGCAAAATGGCGCTTTCCATTTGCTCGTGTGGTTCGTACCAGACTAGGTTATGTACGTTGTAACGCTGAGTAAAACCGGCAATTAAATTCTGACGGTGCTGATATACGCGCCCGATTAGATTGGATGTGACACCAATATAAAGCGTCCCATTAGGGCGGCTGGCAAGAATATAAACACAGGGTTGTTTTTCCATAGGTTCACTGTAGCACATCCCTGTGTTCTGATTCCCGGCATTCCCTGCCGGGATGACGTTGATACAATTTGTGTAATGATTATAAGCACACGATACACGCACGGTTATTTTTCCATACGTTCACTCTGGCTCATCCCTGTGTTCTGGTTTTCGGCATTCCCTGCCGGGATGACGTTGATGCAATTTGTGTGATAATTATAAGCACACGATACACGCACGGTTGTTTTTCCATACGTTCACTCTGGCACATCCCTGTGTTCTGGTTCCCGGCAATCCCTGCCGGGATGACGATAGTACAACTGGTGCTGTACCTCAGAGTCTCACTCTAACAATTCAGCAGTTTAGTCCTATGCTACACAGCAGCCTTTTGCCGATAACTATCCATCCGGTCAAAGTTCAAATAACGGTAGGTATCCTCGGCTGTTTCGTTAATCTGACTTGCATAGTGCATGTATTCGTCAAAAGTCGGAATCTTGCCCAGAATCGAACATACCGCCGCCAGCTCTGCCGATGACAGGTACACATTAGCGCCATTGCCCAAACGGTTAGGGAAGTTCCGTGTCGAGGTGGACACCACGGTAGCGTTTTCGGCGACCCGCGCCTGATTTCCCATGCATAACGAACACCCCGGCATTTCGGTGCGCGCCCCGGCTTTATCGAAGGTGCTGTAATAGCCTTCCTCGGTTAACTGGGTTTGATCCATTTTGGTTGGCGGGGCTACCCACAATTGGGTCGGCAATTCGCCCTGGTGTTTTTCCAGCAATTTACCGGCGGCGCGGAAATGACCGATATTGGTCATGCAGGAACCCAAAAACACTTCGTCGATTTTAGTCCCGGCGACAGCAGACAGGGTTTTTACGTCATCAGGATCGTTGGGGCAGGCCAGCAACGGTTCCTTGATTTCACTCATGTCGATTTCGATGACTTCAAAGTATTCCGCGTCGGCGTCCGGCTCCAGCAATACCGGATTAGCCAGCCATTCTTCCATGGCTTTGATCCGACGTTCGATGGTGCGCACATCGCCGTAACCTTCGGCTATCATCCATTTCAGCAGGGTGATATTTGAATTCAGATACTCGCGGATCGGCGCTTCGTTCAAGCGCACCGTGCAGCCACCGGCAGAACGCTCGGCCGATGCATCGGACAGCTCAAAAGCCTGCTCCACTTTCAAATCCGGCAAGCCTTCGATTTCCAGGATGCGGCCGGAAAACACGTTAAGCTTGCCCTGTTTTTCAACGGTCAGCAAGCCGCGTTGTATCGCCACATAAGGAATTGCATTGACCAGATCGCGCAATGTAATGCCTGGCTGCATCTCGCCTTTAAACCGAATTAAAACCGATTCCGGCATATCCAGCGGCATCACGCCGGTTGCTGCGGCAAACGCCACCAGTCCGGAACCGGCAGGAAATGAAATGCCGATAGGAAAGCGGGTATGCGAATCGCCGCCGGTGCCGACGGTATCCGGCAACAGCATTCGGTTCAACCAGGAATGGATAATGCCGTCGCCGGGACGAAGCGACACGCCGCCCCGGTTCATGATGAAATCCGGCAGCGTATGTTGCATCGTGACATCGATCGGCTTGGGATACGCCGCTGTATGGCAGAACGATTGCAATACCAGATCGGCTGAAAAGCCCAGGCAGGCCAAGTCTTTCAATTCATCGCGGGTCATGGGCCCGGTGGTGTCTTGAGAGCCCACGGTGGTCATGTGCGGTTCGCAATAAGTATTGGGACGAACGCCCGCAACACCGCAGGCCTTGCCGACCATCTTTTGTGCCAGCGTATAACCTTTGCCGCTGTCTTTGGTGTCAACCGGACGGCTAAAAACCGTGGATGCGGCCAAGCCCAGCACCTTACGCGCACGGTCAGTTAAACCCCGGCCGATAATCAACGGAATACGTCCACCGGCGCGTACTTCGTCCAGGATCACATCGGTTTTCAGTTCAAATTTGCAGATCAGTTCGCCGTTGTCATGACGCTTAACTTCGCCCGCGTACGGGTAAATATCGATCACATCGCCCATCGCCATTTTGGCGACATCGCATTCAAAGGGCAGGGCGCCTGAGTCTTCCATGGTGTTAAAGAAAATCGGCGCAATTTTTCCGCCGATGCAAACCCCGCCTTCGCGCTTGTTCGGAATGTAAGGGATGTCATTGCCCATGAACCACAATACCGAATTGGTCGCCGATTTACGCGAAGAGCCGGTGCCGACCACATCGCCGACATAAGCGACCGGAAAGCCTTTTTGTTTGAGTTCGACGATTTGTTGTTCGGCGTTGGTAATGCCTTCGCGCGGCATTTTCAGCATGGCTTTGGCATGTAACGGAATGTCGGGGCGCGACCAAGCATCGGGAGCCGGTGACAGATCGTCGGTATTGGTTTCGCCGGTTACCTTGAACACGGTCACCGTCAGTTTTTCAGGCATTTTGGGCTTGCTGGTGAACCATTCGGCTTCCGCCCAGGCATTAAGCACCTGCTTGGCGAATGGGTTTCCGGCATCGGCTTTTTCCTGCACATCGTGGAAAGCATCGAATATCAGCAAGGTATGGGACAGCGCTTTGGCGGCAATCGGAGCCAACGCTTGGTTACCCAGCAGATCGATCAACGGCGCGATGTTATAACCGCCCAGCATCGTGCCCAGCAATTCGGTGGCGCGCGCCGCATCCAGAATCGGTGAGCTGATTTCGCCTTTTGCGATGGCTGCCAGGAATCCCGCTTTAACATAAGCCGCTTCGTCAACACCGGCAGGAACGCGGTTAGCCAGCAGATCGAGGATGAACTCTTCCTCGGCAACTGGTCCCTGCGTTGCTCTACCTCCTGCATCATACAAGTCTCCAGCAGGCGGTTGTTTAACCAGCTCAACCAAAGCGGCGACCTGTTCTGCATCAAGCGGTTTGGGTACGATGCCTTCGGCGGCGCGTTCTGCTACGTGTTTGCGGTATTGTTCTAGCATGGGGAGTTCCTGGAAGAGGGTTTAAAACATTTTATCGTTCCCACGCTCCGGCGTGGGAACGCGGTAAGCGATGCTCCAGCGTCGCATTCAACATCAGTAGTGGACGCTGGAGTGTCCATGATTGCGTTCCCACGCCCGGAGCGTGGGAACGGTGCCGTTTTACTTCATCGCCTCAACAATCGCATTGCCCATTTCAATGGTTCCGCATTTGGATTGCGGATTTAGATCCGGCGTAACAAACTTGCCTTCATTAACCACTTTTTCAACCGCTGCTTTTATTTTAGCGGCCGCTTCGTGTTCGCCGAGATGATCCAGCATCATCACGCCTGCCATGATCACAGCGGTAGGATTAGCCAGGTTTTTCCCGGTGATGTCGGGCGCGCTGCCGTGTACGGCTTCAAACAAGGCGGCATCGTTACCGATATTGGCACCGGGGATCAAGCCCAGCCCACCCACCAGACCGGCGGTCAAATCGGACAGTATGTCGCCGAACATGTTGGTGCAGACGATGACGTCAAACTGCGACGGGTCCATCACCATGTGCATGCAGGATGCATCAATGATTTTTTCGTCAAACTGAATGTCGGGGTAGCGCACGGCTGTTTCTCTGGCGACATCCAGAAACAGTCCCTGGGTGAATTTTAAGATGTTGGCTTTATGGCAAACGGTGACTTTTTTACGATTGTTATCCTGTGCGTATTTAAAAGCGTAGTCGATCACGCGTTGCGAACCGGTTCGGGTGACGACGGCCAGACTTTCTGCGATGTCTTTTTTAGGCGTTAGATAATGCTCAAGCCCCGCGTAGAGTCCTTCGGTATTTTCCCTGACGATAACAATATCGACATTGTCATAGCGGGTTTTTACGCCTGCCCAGCTTTTGGCGGGACGGACGTTGGCATACAGCTCATACTTCTGCCGTAATGCCACGTTAATGCTTCTAAACCCGGAACCGCCGACAACCGTGGTTAACGGGCCTTTAAATGCCAGGCGGGTCTTGTCTATTGATGCCATGGTTTCATCCGGCAGCGGTGTGCCGAATTGTTCAAAAGCAGCCAAACCGGCAAACGCTTCTTCCCACTGAATTTTTACGCCGGACGCGTCAATAACTTTAACAGCTTCATCCATTATTGATGGGCCAATTCCATCACCTTTTATCAACGTAACTGCGTGCATTCATTTCTCCAAGTTTAAAAAAACAGATCATTATGTAAATTATAGTGCTTTAGGCCTGTGTTTATCCAGCTGCAGTGGTTAAATGGTGCAAATCGCCAGCCTTTTGTTATGATGCTTTAAGTCCATGGAGACGTCGCCTAATGCGCCTACTGTTGGTGCGGTCCGACGTCGCTACCTTGCGCAACATTGCTCAATATTATTTGAAGGAGTTGTTATGGCTAGTCTCACACTCAACCCACCCGCAAACGGCAGCGCTATCACTCTACAAAACGGCAAGCTGGTCGTGCCGGATAATCCGATTATTCCATTTATTGAAGGCGACGGTACCGGGCCGGATATTTGGCGCGCCGCCGTTCGTGTTTTGGATGCGGCTGTTGCAAGCGCCTATTCCGGGCAAAAGAAAATTTACTGGATGGAAGTGTATGCGGGAGAAAAATCCCACCGCTTGTTTGATACCTGGCTTCCCGATGAAACCGTCGAGGCTTGCAAGCATTATCTGGTGTCCATTAAAGGTCCGTTGACTACTCCGGTAGGGGGCGGCATCAGTTCCCTGAACGTGGCTTTGCGTCAATTACTGGATATGTATGTGTGTTTGCGGCCGGTCAGATGGTTTCAGGGCGTACCTTCGCCGGTAAAAAATCCCGGAGCCGTCGATATGGTGATTTTTCGGGAAAATACCGAGGATATTTACGCCGGTATCGAGTTTGAACAAGGCAGCGACGATGTAAAGATTTTCCTAACGCTGTTAAAAGAGAATTTCCCCAAGCAATACGCAAAAATCCGATTCCCGGAGTCTTCCGGCATAGGCATAAAACCGGTGTCGCAGGAGGGGACAGAGCGCCTGATTCGTTCCGCTATCGAGTATGCAGTCACCAATAAACGCAAATCCCTGACGATTGTGCATAAAGGCAACATTATGAAGTATACCGAAGGGGCGTTTCGTAATTGGGCTTATAAGTTGGCGGAGCACGAATATCCCGAGCATGTCTATACCTGGGGACACTGGGAAAAAACCCGTGCCGAGTTTGGCGTAGAGGCGGCCAACAAGGTTCAGGCCGAAGCGTTGGCAAAAGGGCGCATTTTAATTAAAGACTCTATCGCCGACATTACCTTGCAGCAGGTTCTGACCCGGCCTGAAGACTTCGATGTGATCGCTACATTGAATTTGAACGGCGACTATTTATCCGATGCCTTGGCCGCGCAAGTCGGCGGCATCGGCATTGCTCCCGGCGGCAATATCAATTATCAAACCGGCACCGCTGTTTTTGAGGCCACGCACGGCACGGCGCCGAAATACGCCGATCTGGATAAAGTGAATCCCGGTTCATTGATCCTGTCCGGCGAAATGATGTTGCGCTATATGGGCTGGACAGAAGCCGCCGATGCGGTCATTAATGCGATGGATGCCGCTATTGCCGGTAAACGGGTGACTTATGATTTTGCCAGGCAGATGGAAGGGGCGACAGAAGTCAAATGTAGCGAGTTTGCTGATGTATTGATTGAAAATTTGAAGTAGCCGCCAAGAACAGACCATTGCGCCTGATTTTTAGGTAATGATACGAATAGATGACAGTTGGCTTTGACCTTATTATTGAGAACAAGTTGAGATGCTATCAACTTGTTCTCAATGGATAATCCCCTTTCAACATGGCCTTTAAAACCATCAGCGATTTCTATGAAGATGCTTTATTTGGAAAGGGAATTTGGGTAAATCAAACGCATCTGGAGTAGACGTCATGGTGGAAAAAGCGGCTCGAAAACAAGTACGTTACGAAAGAACCGACATCAATGCTGTTTTGAAAAAAACGCCGGTTTTCTTTCACCGCGAGCAGCCGGTAAAAATACTTAACATTAGTAAACAAGGTATCGCCGTCTGTAGTAATCAGGCGTTAAAAAGAAACAACCACCTTAAAATAACGCTTTGTTTTATAAAGGGTGATAGTTTTTTTCTTGATGGGCAGGTGGTGCATTCGTTTAATAAATCAGGCAATTCCGAGGATGATGAGTTTGTAGAATTGTTTCTTGGGGATTCGGCGTTACCTATTGCGTTGCCTTTTAAATACGGTATTTATTTTGAGCAGTATTACCCCCAGTTCAGGGATTATCTTATCGAATCCGGATGTAAAAACGGTTTTGAAGTTCAGCGACGAGGCTTTTATCAAAGGCAAACGCGTTTCAAATAATGTCCAACGCTTATTATTTCTTGCTACCCAGTAGGGACTTTAGATCTGCAAATGGGTTGTGAGTGGCGACAGGCGCGGTGGATTTGCCCGATTTTGAGCTATCAAAGCGGGTTTCTTCGTATCGTGAATGCTCATTATCATGGCAATAAAGACACAATAATTCCCAGTTACTGCCGTCGGATGGATTGTCGTCGTGGTTATGGTTTTTATGATGCACGGTCAATTCGGTCAGGGTTTTATGATCGAATTCGCGGGTGCATCGACCGCACACCCAAGGGTATAACTTAAGAGCCTGGCCGCGATAAGACTGCTCCCTGAGTTCCTGATTGCGCCGCGCATCGGTCACGATTTGATCCAGTTTATTTCTATCGGGCTGGGTTTTTTTGATGGTCATAACAATGTCTTCTGTAATGTGCGGAAAGGTCACGCTAAACGGTATGATTAAATTCTAACAGAAAAACAGTAAAGGATAGGATTGACTTTTGTTGGGACGAAGGTGATCGATTGGCTTTGAAAAATTAATAAGTAATGTCGGCTTAAAAAATTTATACTAAAAAATGATTAATAAAAGTCTTAAGGTGACGTGTGGATAAACGAACATTTACAAATCGATTGGTAGTTCTCGATACCGAAACGACCGGCTTAAATCCGCAGGAAGGACACAGAATTATTGAAATTGGCTGCGTGGAGCTGGTTAATCGCCGCTTAACCGGCAAGCGGTTTCATACTTATATCAATCCAGAGCGGATAATTGATGACGGCGCGATTGAGGTTCACGGCATCACCAACCAGTTTTTGGAGGATAAGCCTTGTTTTGCGGATGTTGTTAAGGACTTTATTGCGTTTATTCAGGGGGCCGAGTTAGTCATTCATAATGCGCCGTTTGATGTCGGCTTTATCAATTATGAATTTTCACGGCTGAATAGCCAGACGGGAACGGTCACGGATTACAGTAAAGTATTCGACACGCTGACCTATGCCAGAAAAAAACACCCTGGACAGCGTAATAGTCTGGATGCGCTGTGTAAACGTTACGGGATCGATAACAGCCACCGGGATCTGCATGGCGCATTGCTGGATGCTGAGATTCTGGCCGATGTGTTTTTATTGATGACCGGTGGACAGTCTTCGTTGCTGGATGAAGGGCAGGGAAGGCAGGAAGGGGCGGCTGTTAACAGGGAGATTAAACGTTTGTCTGCGGATCGTCCCGCATTAAAAATCATACGGTGTACGGAAGAGGAATTAAACGCGCATCAACAACGTCTGGAGGCTATTGAAAAAGCCGGAGGGGGGTGTATTTGGAATCAGTAAGTGTATTAACTAAAAGCATAAAACCACGAAGAGCGCTAAGTTTTTACCTTGGCTTTCTTCGTGGCGGGTTGGTCAATGTTATTGATTGAATATGCTTAACCGGATGCGTATGAGGCAGCCGGTCTCTCACAGCGTTGCAGGTTATTCAGCCGCTTTTGGCTTTGCCCGTCTGGATGGTGAGCCTACCCTTTTTTTGCTTTTATCCACTTTTTTAGCGCTATCGTCGTCTTTCGCCGCTTTTTTAGCGCCTTCGCTCATTTTGGATATGTTAAGTTGCTGACCGGCTACCCTGACTTTTTTCAATTCCTCAAACAATTCTTTCGGTATGCCTGCCGGTAATTCAACGGTGCTGTAGTCGTCCTGGATTCTGATGCGGGCGATATGGTCGCCGTCAATACCGGTTTCATTGGCTATGGCGCCAACGATGTTGCCGGGTTTTACGCCATGGGTGTGGCCGACTTCAATCCGGTACGTTTCCATTTCAATATCCGCTCCACCGCCGAATGCGCGCTTTGGCTTGCGGTCTTTTTGCGGCCTGTCGGGTCTTGCCGATCTATCGTCCCTGGACGGTCTGTCGTCCCGGCTGTCTTTAGATTTTTTAGGCAGATTTTGCAGCAACAAAGGCGTTTCACCCTGAACCAGTTTTGCCAGTGCGGAGGCTATTTCAAGTGCGGTTACATTGTGCTCTTGTTGGTATTGTTCCAACAGTTGGCTGAAAAAGCTCAGCTCTTCTGCGGCCAGCGTATCGGTAATGTTTTGTTTGAAGCGTGAGATACGTTTATTGTTAATGACCTCGGTTGAAGGCAAGCCCATTTCTTCAACTTTTTGCTTGGTCGCTTTTTCAATATTAGCCAGCAGATTTCTTTCTCTGGGGGCAATAAACAAAATGGCGTCGCCGGTGCGTCCTGCGCGTCCTGTTCTGCCGATACGGTGAACATAAGATTCGGTATCGTAAGGAATGTCATAGTTAACGACGTGGGTGATACGGTCTACATCCAGTCCGCGTGCAGCAACGTCAGTCGCTATCAAGATGTCCAGTTTGCCGTTTTTCAGGTTGGCAATGGCGCGCTCGCGTAACGCTTGAGACATGTCGCCGTTAATCGCGGCGGCGGAATAACCGCGCGCTTCCAATTTTTCGGCCAGCTCAACGGTTGAAGTTTTGGTTCTGACAAAGATAATCATGCCGTCAAACGTTTCCGCTTCCAGAATACGGGTTAGCGCGTCCAGCTTATGTACGCCGCTGACCAGCCAATAGCGTTGGCGTATGTTTTCAGCGGATGCGGTGGTTACTTTGATGGTGATATGTTCAGGCTCATTAAGATATTGCTGAGCGATTTTGCGAATAACCGAAGGCATGGTCGCAGAAAATAAGGCTATTTGTCTTTTTTCCGGAATTTGGTCAAGAATCCATTCCACGTCATCAATAAAGCCCATACGCAGCATTTCGTCGGCTTCATCAAGAACCAGAAAGCCGAGACCTTTCAGGTTTAGCGTGCCTTTACGCATGTGGTCCATAACCCGGCCCGGCGTGCCGACCACCACATGAGCACCGCGTTTTAGCTGGCGTAGCTGGGTAGTGTAGTCTTGTCCGCCGTAGATAGGCAGAACATGGAAACCTTTTAAGTGCGCGGCATAACGTTGAAACGCTTCTGCCACCTGAATGGCCAGTTCGCGAGTTGGCGCCAGAACCAGCACTTGCGGGTCTTTTTGCTTGAGATCGATGCGCGACAAAATGGGTAATGCGAAGGCGGCGGTCTTACCGGTACCTGTTTGTGCTTGCCCCAGAACGTCTTTGCCTTGCAGTAGGAGCGGGATAGTTTGTGCTTGTATGGGCGAAGGTGTTTCATAACCGACATCTTTCAGTGCTCTTAGCACCGGTTCAATCAGAGCTAAATCACTAAAAGAGGGTAATGTAGAAACATCATTGGACATGGATTTACCTGTTGGAAGCTAGAAGGCGCGTAAGCGCGGAGAAATGTGTTTGTTTATCAGAGCATTATAACGCACTATATTAACATTTGCAGCAAAATTAACTGGATAAAGAGCTTGATTATGAGGATTTGGGCTGATGCGGACGCGTGTCCTAATGTGATAAAGTTATTTAATTAGACGGGGAGTCGCCATTTTTGCGAAAGTTTGTTTTGGGCATCCCTACCCAAGCAAGTGGCACAAATAACGCGATTGCTAATACCTTCGGCGACCCCAGCCGCCTTGCTTCCCTCGTTTGATACCCAATAAATGGTGTCAGACATAAGTACGTAATGACTCGCAGCTTTCGCATCCTGCTCGCGCTAAGTACCTACATCCCTGTAGGCAACGCGATGCCGGAAGGCCTGCATTTTAACTACGTTAAAGCTCCCTGAAAACACACACTATCGCTTCTGGGATATAAGTATCTACACAACTGTTTTGCTTTATAAATATAGCGGATTGCAAATTAATCCTGTTATATGCATTGTAAAAATGAACAAAATCCTGAGCAATTCAGGTATATGCATCCTTGAACATCGCCTTAGTTATCCATAGCATGCAGTCGATTCAGGTTTTCGTTGGCCAATTTGTGATAAGTCGGCGATGATGAAATCGCCTTTTGAAAATACTCGTAAGCCGCGGGTGTCCGGTCATTCATCATGTAAATATAGCCAAGATTATTGTAAGCATCGGCTTCGTTCAGGACATGCATGAAAGCTTTAATGGCGGCGGCATCGTTGCCGAGACGGGCCTGTACTAAGCCTTGGTTTAGCCAGGCCGAGTCATATTTGCCATCGAGTTTCGATGCGGCGTCAAACAACTGCATGGCCCCCTGTAAATCACCGGAAAGATACTTGGAATAGCCCAGGTTATTCACAAGTATCGGCAGATCCGGCTTGGTTCTCAATGCGCTTTTATAATGTTGCGCGGCTTGCACATAATCGCCATTCTTATCAGCAATCAATCCCAAGCCGTTACAGGCCCGCCACAGACTTGGATCGGTGGCTACGGCGGCCGTCAGCGATTGCTTGGCTTCGGCTTGTTTGCCGGTATTCAGTTGAATGAGGCCCAAACCTTCCAGCGCATGGGCATTTTTAGGGTCCAGCTTCAATGCCATTTGGTAGGCGACTTCCGCCGGTTCGTAATTACCTTTTTCGGCATGAATTTGGCCTATCTTTTCGAACGTTTCCGGGTTCTGGTCATCAAACTCAAGTGCCCTAACGTAATAATAGAGAGCCTCGTCCTTGTTGCCCTGCTGCAAAAACCGGTCTGCGCGACTCATCGCCGACGAAGCGTCGATAGTCATGTCCTGTATATCATGAACCAGGGCGGATTTATCGTCGTACAGCCCGGTTATTTTCGGCTTTATTGCCATTGATTCAGCCCCGCAGCCTACTAATAGCGCGGCTGTATTGACCAGCGCCAAACAGCAAACGGCACGGCGCATGGCATAAGCCATCTTTGCCAAGGCATTGACCGAAGTAATGGATTTAATTGGTTTAGACATGAAAATTCCCCTTCCGCATTGTAATTAACTAAAAATTTCCGGATGGCTTCCGGCTATGGCATGGGTGAAACTGATGAACTTGCCTTGTGTTAAAGACTGTCATCACAATAAACCCGGAATAAATCGATAACGGGTAGACGACATATAAAGCTTGTAGCTCGGATCATTGCTTAAAAAATTCTCCTCGATTCTGCTTCTGGAATATTGCATTGCGAACGACAGCACCAGTAACACGAAATTAAAGAGGCTTTGATTGGACAAGACATAGCCGCTGAAGAAAAGCAGTTCTGAGGCATACAGGGGATGGCGGACTATTCGATAAAACCCGCCTATTTTTATCCCTCTATTGGCCGGCACGATGCCGAGGCTTCCTCTGATGGATAGCAGCGAGCCAACGATGGTCACTACGCCAACAATCTGTAGATAGTAACCAAGGCTTAAGAATTCCGGTAAAAAAGCCTCCTGAATGGGGCGATATAGAAAAGGCAGCACGGTGGTGACCATGCTGATCAGCCATGCAAATGGAAACTCAATCAAGGTACGGGGTTCGCGGCGGACAAAATAAATCGCCAGGATCAGCCCGTTTATCAAGACGATAGTGAAGGCAAATAAGGAACCGGTTTTCTGATAGCTTTGGAAAGTGGCAGTACAAAGAAACGTAAACAGCGCGATTCCGGTTAAATTACCCAGCGAATAGACCATTTTTTTTAACATGAGCATCTCCTAATAGTGGGATGTGAATTGTTTTATGGAACCCATTTCAATCTTGGGTCGGCAGCTTGCCTGTCCTTAGCCAAAGGCCGGGCAAGCGGTATTTTCATCGCGTTGACTCGCAGCGCGTGGGAACGAGAGCGAAATTATTTCATGCTCATTCCTAACCCATGTTTGAGAACACCGCCATCGCTTTGATAACGGCCGGTCCCATCGCAATAATAAAAAAGCCGGGCATCACGCAGAAGATCAGCGGAAAGATCATTTTGGTGCCGAGCTTGGCCGCTTCTTCATCCGCTTTTTGCATCCGTTTGTCCCGAAACTCCTCGGAATAAATGCGCAGTGTTTGCGCAATACTGGTGCCGAATCGCATACTCTGGGCTAGAACCGTGATCAGTCCCTTGATGTCCTCCAGGCCGGTGCGCCGGGCAAGATTGGACATGGCTTGGGTGCGATCGACGCCCGCACGTATTTCGGCGGTGACCATCAGTAATTCTTCGGCCAAAAGCGGGTGAATATCGGAGATCACTTGGGCGACCCGAAGTATGGCCGCGTTTAAGCCCAAGCCTGCCTCGGTGCAAACCACCAGCAGGTCGATTGCGTCGGGTAGTCCATTCCGGAGCGAGCGTTGATGCTTAGTCGTCTTTTTATCCAGATAATAGCTGGGCCCAAGCATGCCCAACATACCGGCTATCGCGGCACTGAAAAAAAACTTATCCGGCTCGATCTTGGGGAAAAAAGGGTACATTAACAAGACCAACAAAGGCAGTACGACCATTAATAGCAAGCGGATAAAATAATAAATAACTAAACTGTTGGGGGAACGGTAACCAGCGCGGGTGAGGCGATCAATCGTGCTTTTTTGAAGGTCCTGGTTGTGAGGTAGGACAATATGAGCGAAACGATCCAGTTGTTCCGCCCATTGTTCTATGACCGATACCGTGGATGTGTCTTGGATCATCAGCGCGTCCAAGCGTTTCTTCACCGGGTCCAAGTGCCGCGCCAGTAACAATAAGCCGACCATGCCGACCGAAAAAATGGCGGCTGCGAACAGAACAACAGCGCCGCTCCGAGCGACATCCGGGTTGTCCATTAAATCAAACAAGGTTTCTATAAAGGATTTCATAGCGAATCAAATCTCCAGGGCAATCAGTTTACGTATCCAAAAATTACCGGCAATTTGCAAAACAATCCCCCAAAGGATTATTTTCCTGCCTATCGGGTCTTGAGTTAAGTTGCCCACATAATCGGGATTGATCAGCGAGATGCCGAGAAACAAAACAAATGGAATCATCGCCAATATCCAGGCCGACATCCGCGCCTCGGCCGTCAGCGTTAAAACGCGGCGCTGGAAGCGGAACCGGCTACGGATCAGCTTGCCTATGTTTTCGAAGGTCTCGGCCAGATTGCCGCCGGTCTCCCGTTGCACCATAACCGTGGTCACAATGGCCATCAGCGACATGCTGGGGATGCGTTCGACCATGCTATGGAGCGCCCAGCGGGTGTCGACGCCGAAATTGATTTCGTCGAAGGCGATGCGAAACTCTTTGGCAATAGGCTCATCCATTTCGGTCGCGACCAAATGCAGGGTTTCATTGAATGGATAACCAGCGCGCAAGGCGCGGGTCATAACATCCAGCGCTTCCGGCAATTGCTCCTCGAATTTGGCGAAGCGCTTTACAAGATCGCGCCTCAACTTCATCACAGGAATTACGCCAAATATCGACATGCCGGCCAGGACAAACAGCCACTGGTGGCTCAGAATCCAGGCCAAGGCCGCTCCCGATAAGGCCAGAAAGAGGCTGAGCAGAACAAGCCGATAGGCGGGAAACTCATGTCCGGAGCGTTCGATGAAGACTTCCAGGCGAGTCATGGCCGGAAGCGACTCAATCCAAGTTTCGAGCGGCGATAGTTTCTTGAAATATTTCTCCCTGACCAGCGAGATTTGGCGTTCGCTTTGGTAGTCATCGCTAAGGATGCCCAACCGCTGCTTGAGCCGTCGGCTTTCTTGCCGCCCCGTCCCGAAAGTCGGCACGACAATGGATTGGGTCAGAAAAAATACTGCGCCGAATACCAGCGCCAGGAAAACTAATAAGGTGTCTTTATCCATGAGTATTCTCCAATTATCCTAGAAAAATCATTTGATCCACGAAAAGCACGAAAAACACGAAAATATTCAAATAAATAGTACCCGGCCGGTCATCGCCGAAAGGGCGAAGGCCTATGTCATGCAGCATACCAACGGCGCTAGCCGTCGCGCTCCGGATCGAACAGCTCGAAAGGCAGATCGATACCCCGTTTCTGGAGGCTTTCATGAAACTTGGGCACGATGCCGGTGGCCTTGAATGAGCCCACGATATTGCCGTATTCGTCGAGACCTTTTCTCTGGAACCTGAAAATTTCCGACATCGTGATGATTTCGCCTTCCATACCCTGGATTTCCTGGATGCTGATCAGCTTTCGCTTGCCGTCCTCCAGGCGCGACAATTGCACCACCACATTGATTGCCGAGGCGATTTGGGTTCGCACCATTTTGGTAGGCAAGTCCAAGCCGGTCATCGCCACCATGTTTTCCAACCGGCCTAGGGCATCACGCGGCGTATTGGCATGTACCGTGGCCAGTGAGCCGTCATGACCGGTATTCATGGCCTGAAGCATGTCGAAAGCTTCGTCGCTGCGTACTTCGCCGACGATGATACGATCCGGGCGCATCCGTAGACTGTTGCGAACCAGGTCGCGCATCGACACCTCGCCCTTGCCCTCGATATTGGGCGGACGGGTCTCGAGCCGCACCACATGGGGTTGCTGCAACTGAAGTTCCGCCGAATCCTCAATGGTAATGATGCGCTCGTTTACCGGAATATAACCGCTCAACACGTTCAGCATGGTGGTCTTGCCTGAGCCGGTGCCGCCGGAAATCAGTACATTCAACTGGGCCTTGACGATGCCGATCAGCATATCCGCCATCGACTGGGTACAGGTATTTAAATCGATGAGGTCCTCCATGCGTAAGCGGTCCAGGGTAAAGCGGCGAATCGATAAAGTCGGCCCGTCAATGGCCAAGGGCGGAATAATCGCATTGACGCGCGAGCCGTCCTTAAGGCGGGCATCGACCATCGGCGAGGACTCGTCAATGCGTCTCCCTACCGAAGAGACAATGCGATCGATGATATTCAGTAAATGGGCGTCGTTCTGAAAGCGCAAGGGCGTAAGCTCCAGCTTGCCGAAACGTTCTACAAAGATTTTACCGCTGCCGTTGACCAGAATGTCGGCAATGCTCGGTTCGGACAGTAGCGGCTCTATAGGGCCGAGTCCAAGGATCTCGTCTTCTATGCATTTGGCGAGAAATTGCCGGGTCGAGACATTGAGCGGCACCGCCAGTTCATCCATGATGCGTTCGGCCAGTTCGCAAATCTTGTTCCGGGCCTGGCTTTTATCCAGTCGCCCGATCTGGGAAAGGTCGATCATTTCCATCAGTCTTTGATGAATTTTCTGCAGCCATTCCCGTTCCGCTTCGCTGAGCGCCCTCACCCTCAAGGGCGGAACAAGCTCCGCTACAGGCAGCGCCGAACTAAGCTCAGCGCCAATCGCGTTAGAAGGCGGCAGTTCCTCATTGCTAAAATGTCCGATAATACGATTTTTCAGGCCCATGATTTACGCTCCCGCTAATAGTTTTGACAGGCATTTTCTGAACATCCCTGGGTTGACTGAAGGACTCTTGCCGTTCAGGGTTTCGGCCAACTTTTGGATTCTCTTGGTGGCTGATGAGTTGGGCGCGTGTTCGGCAATCGGCACCCCCAGATTGGAAGCCATGTGCAAGTTTTTGAAATCATTAGGTATCACCACGATCGGCGAGCCCAACGCCAAAACCCGCTCCACCTCGCCAAGCCCGAAGTTATTATTACGTTCGTAGCGGTTGAGGACCGGTATGATTCGATCTAAGGGCAGACCCAAGTCTTGGGTCATGATTTGGATCATACGCTGCGCATCTCGGACACTGAAAAGCTCCTGCTGCATCACGACCAGGATATGATTGGCCTGTTCCAGAACCAGGTTGAAGACCGGGTCGATCAGGCGCGGCAGATCGACTACTAATTGCTCGTAACAATTATGCGCCAGCTCGATAAGACGCTTAAGGCGCTTTTCATCGATTTCGCCCGGCAGGATGATCTCCCGTTCCGGCCTATTCAAAACATGCAAACCGCTGGCATGTTTTGCCATATAACCCATCAAGGCAATTTCATCCAGGGATTCGATCGCGGCCAGCGCATCGACAAGATTTTGCGGTGACGTAAGATTCAAGCGCAGGCATTGCGTTCCGAACTGGAGATCCAGGTCCAGCAATAGCGTCTGCATGCCCTCGTGGGTGGCGAAGGCGTGGGCCAGAGCGCAGGCGATGGTCGATGCCCCGGCTCCGCCTTTGGCGTTAACTATCGCCGTGAGTGCGGAATGCGCGTAGAGGTCTTCCTTGAGGATCTTGCGCACTGAGGTCAGCGTGTCGTCAACGAGCTGCGGTCCCATGATGAAGTCGCGCGCTCCGGCTTGCATCGCCATGCGCATAAGCCGTGGAGCGTCGGCCATGCCCCGGTCATAGACGATCAGCGTGACAGGTCCGGCCTGCTTGTTTTGCTTGGACAATGCTTCCAGTTCCAGTTCCGCCTTGAGACCCAGAAAATGGATCAATACATCGGCTTTGAGATCGGTGCTGCCCAAAAAATCGGGAGCATTACCGTTCAGGGCACGGGACTGCGCCTTGACACCGGGAAGCTGATTAACCAAGCCCTGAAGGATTTCCATGTTGCCTTCACCATGGCCGGTTAGCAATATATGGTTGGTTCTGTTCATAGCATTCATTCCTTGGTTATAGATTGACTGTCGTCAAAGTAGCGAAACGGATTTGATCGCTGATTAACGAGCCTTCTTGGTTATCGATCACGGACATTGTGTGCTGCCGGCGCCATCCGGTACGGCTCCTAGGCTTTCCCGCGGCAACGTTGTTGCGAAGGCGGGGGCGGTCAGCGTCATAGCCGGAAGTCCTGGGAGCAATGCCGGAATCAGCAGGGTGTGCGTAAATCCAATAATACTCACGCGGACATAGCGGATATCGTTAAAACTGGCAGTCACCGCGCCAGTCTGATCCAGATAGTCGGTGACGACATCGGAGCTGTCCAGGCCGGGCAGTATTGAGCTGGCTCCTGCGGCGGCGGGGGCATTGAAAACTGTGACATTGGCGATTGAAGCGTGACCCACGGGACAAACAACGGCCAAGCGCGCGCCTCGCCGTGTCGCCTCGGTTAGGGTGTTCCAAACGAACAATGCCCGAGCGAATTCGATCACAGCAAACAGCAGCACGAAAAACAGTGCGGCCACTAAGGCGAATTCGACGATGTACAGGCCTTTCTGTTGATGTTTCATATCGCCCTCATGGTGCTGGTGGCCGTTAAGATAAAAGGATTAGGCAGCGTGGAACCGAATAACCCGACAATTCCAGCCAAAGGGTTTCCCGGCAAAAAGCTAAAGGTATAGTTGCCTGTGACCGTCACATAAGTGCCCGTTGCATCGATCACCGGCGCAGGGATGCTAACGTTTATAACGCCGGGCAGGAGTTGAGGTCCCACCCCGGTTTGCCCGTATTTGACCAGATTGATTGCCCCGGCGATGTCATTGCTGTTGAAAACTTGCGTCGAGTAATAACGGCTACTGTCACGCACTGCTTTGGATAAGGTGTTGTATTGAAATAAGGCGCGGCCCATTTCACTGACTCCCAAAAAAATCAGCAACAGAATAGGCGCGACGATCACTAACTCCAGCATTGCTATGCCCTGTTGACGGCGAATAGCCTTAGGTTGCGTTTTGCTGTTCATGAGTCTGCCGCTCCGAAATCTTTATAAAGGATAATGGTATGGGGCCCCAGCCCAATGACCGGATTGGCGCTTGGAACCGATCCCTGACCTATGCAAGAAGTACCCAGGAATTCCCCGTATATTTCCTGATCGCCATTGTGATTGGCCGGTCGTGTCAAAAACATACAGGCAAGGCCCAGGACATTGACCGAACCGCTGCCGTTGACGGTTCCTGTACAATCAACCACCGGCACCGTTACTACGCGACGGGGCGGTTCAAATTGGGCAGTGGGAATCGGAAGATCCCAGTTAGGTGTCGCTCTGTCGGCCATATACTGACTGTAGGTGTCCGGGTAGCCGGAGCCGCCCGCATCAATGACCACATCCGGTTTATAAGTGGAAGTATCGACAGGGCCGCAGCCCGGAGCGGGGCAGTTGAATCGCGTATTTAATCCCTGCGCGTTCGGGCCCACATTGCCGCCTGGTTTTGTCGGTACGGACTCGCCTGCTGTTGCACAGCCGATATAGCCTCCGGCCATATTGTTCCTGATGCAGCTACCGCCGCCACCCGTTCCGCAGCCCAGGTCGATATTCTGGTAATTACCGGGGCCGACATCCCAGCCGTTGTTGCCCGAGCCGGTTTTCATGATCACTTCCTGACCAACCGTGTAGCCATAGTTGGTCTCCGACCCACCCGTGCCGCAGGGCGCAATAGGTAAAATTTCCGGACAGATCAGTTCGGGACTCGGCCCCGCCACCGCTCTTGCGCCGACGGAGACATTAGCAACCCCGACGGTCTGGATTAGCCAGGAGGGGCTGGAGAAATCGGCGGCGTTCACGCCTACGCGAACGAAGCGGGGATTCGCTCCTCCCGGTACGAAGGGATTTAGTGATTCGGAAAACTCCACGATCACATTGCCGATCCCGATGTCCTGAAGCTCGGTATTGCCCGAGGCATTCGCATTCAGCGTAAATGCGGTCTGTGCGGCCGTGGTCGCCAGCGCGGTGTTGGTTGTTTCATCCAGCGTTTTAGCGCCGCTAAGAGCGGAGGCATCCAGCGCACTTTGCAGCCGGGTTTTATTGAGATAGCCGTGGCCCATATCCAGGGCAAGTCCGGCCACTGCCAGTAGAGCACCTATTCCGACCGCGACCAGCGGCAGAATGGCGCCCCGTTGAGCCATAGCAACGCGGCGGGGCTTGCTCTCCAATAGCCGGTAGCCGGTGCGCCGTAAACCGTAGTGAATCAATAAGCCGTTTTTCGTGTTCATAATGACTACCTCAATGCCGCGACACTTAACGTGTCGAGCCGCTACGACCGGAAAGGCCCGGATCGCCAAGCGGACTGTGGCGAACATCCTCCGGATTGCCGATGTCCCCGCGGTATGTCTGATTCAATAAGGTGTCGGTCTTATTGCCCTCCATTCCGTCCGGCGCCTCGTCCGCTGGGTGTTGCGCCTTGTCCTCGTTATAGATTTGCTTGCTGACCATATTGCGTACCGAAGCGCCGTAGTCGGCCTGGGTGCGCGCCGGGTTGCTGCTCCACTCGGCGCATCCGCTCAGAAGCGTCAGGCTGATGACCAAAAGTCCTTGTTCGATCCTGCTCAGTTGATGGGGTTTTAGATATTTCATGGTGTTCGCTCCTGGTTAGGGTTGTTGACCGAAATGGCCGCGCAAGCCGCCGGTGTAAGTCTGTCCGTCGCTAACGCGGGCCGGCATTTTGCGTGCTTCTGTACGCCCCATCAGGTAATACTCCGCATCGCTGGGGTCGATGTAGTGGTCGGTGGGTAACTGGATGTTGTCGGGTGAGATCGGTTTGACCAAGTGCGGGGTGACGAAAATCACCAATTCCGTCTCGTTCTTCAGATACTTCTGGCTGGTGAACAGCTGTCCGAGTACGGGGATGTCGCCCAAGCCGGGAAACTTGGAGATGCTTTCGCGCATACTGTCGTTGATCAGGCCGGCGATGCCCAAGGTCTGGCCGTCGGACAGTTCCAGAGAGGAATTGGCGCTACGCTTGGTCAGCGACGGGATGACGAAGGTGCCGTTGCCTGCCGGCAGCACGACGGCATTGTCGGCGGATATTTCGCTGACATCGATATTCAGCTTCATGCTGATCCGCCCCGAATCAAGCACCACCGGGAGGAATTTGAGCATGACGCCGAAGGGCTTGAACTGCACTGTGACGGTACTGGCACCGCCGACGCCCATGTTTTGCGGCACCGGGACCGGGAATTCGCCGCCGGACAGGAAATCGGCATCCTGTCCGGAAATGACGGTGAGATTCGGTTCGGCGAGAATCTTCGCCAAGCCGTTTTCCTTGGCGGCGTTGATGACGGTCTTGACCGCGACATCATGGCCGATGAAGCGGAAAAACATGCCGTAGGGGTTGATAACGCTGGCTCCGACCGCTGCCGCATTGGACAGCGCGCTGACCAGCGCATTGCCGCCGACCGCGCCGGAACTGAAGTCGCCGCTGCCGCCGACGGCCGAGAAATCGACTTTGAAATCGCGCGCCAAGCGCCGGTCGATTTCCGCTACGGTTACGGCGAGCATGACCTGTTGCGGGCCGCCTATCTGCATCAGGTTGATTACTTTGGCGGTCTGTTCTTGCGGCGCGGCTTGTCCACTCATCGGCGCAGGCGCGCCGCCAGGCTGATGATCGTCCTGCGGCAGAAATGTTTCAGCGATTTTATAGATGGCGTCCATTTTCTGCGGGCCGGAGACTTGGCCGCTCAGGACGATGGAACCTTGGGAAGAAAGCACCTTGGGCGACTCATCCGGGAACAGTTCGTTCAGCTTGCTCTTGAGGCCGTCCAAGTCATGGGTGACTTCCAAATCGAGGTTGCGACCGCAGGGATCATTGCTCTTGCCGCACAGGAGAATCACATTGGTGCTACCCATCTTTTTGCCGAGAACATAGAGGTGGGTCGGGTCCAGGATTTTGACATCGGCCACCTCCGGGTTGCCCACCGTCACGCCGTTGATTGCGGAAGGCAGCGAAATGAAGGTGGCTTTACCCAGCGTGACCCTGGAAACGGAGTCTCCTGCCGAAAGGCTGAAAGGCATGCCTACCAATAGCAAGGCGCTTAACAGTCCGGTGCGAGGTAGCATGGTTCGGCCTTTTGAGCCGACGATGGTTTTAATTGGATTGGTCATGGTGACTCCCTAAATCGTGTTTTTATTGTTGTTTAGTCCTGCGCAGCATTTAGGATTAAAGATGTTGTTCAGAGCATACGTAACCTTTGCATTCGATCTTGCTCTGGGTCATTCCCCTGATGACGGTGAAGGTCTTGCCCTGCGGTTTATGGGCTCTCGGCAGGGGAGGGGTTGCCACATAAGCAATCGTCTCGGCTTGATCTAATACGGCTCTGTCGGTCGGATTGCGCAAGGCGAGCTGAATGGAACCTTGCTCTTGCCCTTTGAACACCGCTTCCGCCTGTTGCGGGGTCATCTCTAAAGTGACCGAGCGAACCACAATGGGCTTGTTCTTATCGCCGGCCGCCGCCTCCTGATCCACGGCCAAGACTCTGACGTCCTGAACTATGGTTTCCGTGCGAACCTCCTGGCTCGCTCCAGACAGCTTTTTGGCGGCCAGCACATCGACATGGTTGTCCGGCAGCAAAAATCCGCCCACGCCGCTGACGTCATTCACGCGCACGGTGAAGGCGCGCTTATTTTCGGGAAAGCCCAGGGAAAATATATTTCCGCCTTTGGGGTCAACCACACGACGGGTATTCATCGGTTCGTCTGTGAACACGTTATTGATCGCGACTTTGCCGATAACCTGGGACTTTTCCGTAAACATGTCTTTGGTTACGGTGTCTTTCGGCCAATCTTTTTCAGTCACATCGGTTTCTCCAACTTGCTTCCACTGGGGAATGTCCATGGAGGCAACGATCACCTTACTGTATTGCACCTGTTGTGTGTCGTCGCTTCCCAGGGATTCGACCCAACGTTGTGCGATTAAAACCGCGACGACAGCTAAAGCCAGCGCCATAAAAAAGAGCGTGAGTGTTCTACTGTTCAACATATTCTGTTCTCCTTATTTATAACAAGTGGGTTTGAGGCGGGGTGTAAAGTATCGGGTTTGCCGTGTGCAAGCGGTTCAGGGTCTGAAACCGGCCGCACAAAATAACTGTTCCATGCGCATGCCAGGCGTTCGTCGGTGACTTGGTTAGCGAGGCCTTGATAACGGCATTGATCCATGACCAAGCCTAACAAGTCCCTGGGTTGGCAAGGCAGCAGCGGCCGTTTTTCCCGGCGGTAAAGCTCCAGTACGTAGCGGAAGGCTGTTGCGTCGAATGCGATGGCGTGTTTCTTACACACCTGCCGCCAAATGCTTTCGTATTCCTCCGCAGTGAGAACCTCGAAGCGGACTTTGTAGCCGAGCCTGCGCAAGAAGGCTTCGTCGGCGAGTGCCAGCGGATTCAGGTTGGTCGAGAAAATCAGCACCACATCGAAGGACACTGGAAATCGGGTGCCGCAGCCTACGGTCAGATAGTCCTGCTTCTGTTCCAGCGGCACAATCCAGCGATTGAGCAGATCCGTACATTCAACCCGTTGCCGGCCGAGATCGTCGATCATGTAGATGCCGTTGTTCGCTTTCAGTTGCAGCGGCGCGAAATATTGTTTGGTCGTGGCATCGTGCGCCAGTTCCAGCATCTCCAGCGTTAATTCGCCGCCGGTGATCACCGACGGACGCCGGCAGCGGACAAAGCGCGGATCGTGACCTTCATCCAGCATGACTTGAGCCGATTTGTCCGCGCTAGCCAAGGGGTGATGAACGGAGGGGTCGAAAAACTGCACCACATAATCGCCGACCGCCAGTGCGTAGGGAATCAGTATCGAATCGTCAAGCAGGCCGAGCAGCTGCATTCCGGTGTAGGTTTTGCCGGTGCCCGGCGGGCCATAAACGAAAATAGGGCGGCCCGAGTGCATCGCCGGGCCTAGTTGGTCTAGCACCGATTCCCGGATTACAACGTCTTTAAAAACCCTGGCCATGTCTTCGCGGGTGACCACGTTGTTGTGAATGGATTGCGCTTGCACGACGCGTTCGTAGAGTGCTAGCGGTACCGGCGCATAGCCTACGTAACCGCTTTTCATCTGGGCGTCCAAGGCCAGGTTGCGGCCCCGTTCGGTCAAGGCGTAACGCAGCAGCATCGAATTTTCGTTGGGGCTGAGTACCTCAATATAGCCTGAGGTGCGCATGAAATTGAGCAGGCTTTCCAGAACCGGCCAAGCCAGCGCGGTTCGTTCGACCAATTGCTGTTGGTTGAGGATGCCGCCCCAGTAGCAATGCTTGGCCAGCAGGTCGCAAAGAAAATCCTGAGCCAGTCCGGTTTCGGCAAGGTTGCGAGGTCGCGGCGCGATTTGCCGAATCGCTTCTTCCTCAAACGCCAAGGTATCGTTACGCATGGACAAAGCCTCCTAAAGTTTCAATGAAAGGATCCAATCGCCCGACCCAGACTAGCGTCGCCAAGGTGCCAAGGGCGATGGCCAGTGCATAGGGGAAAAGCAGTGATGATGATTCCTCCGGTGCGGGCGGCACATAAGCGACCCTACCTGTGAAGAATAGACATTTGGCCATTAAGCCGTAGCGGCGTCCGTAGTCGGTCAGTCCGCCTTGTGCGGCCAGTAAGCCTAAAGCGGCAATGGAACCTGTGCCGGTCGTTAATGCCACAGCGAGCAAGCTATCCGGCCAGCCGAGAAAGGTTCCCACCGCCGCCATCAGCTTGACGTCGCCGGCGCCCATCCAGTGCATGGCGTAAAAGGGTAAAAACAACAGCAGTCCGGTAAAAAAACCGGCTAAGCCGTTTAAGAATCCGCTTCCCCCCAGCAGCCAACATTGGAGTGTTATCCCCAATAGGGCTGCACTTGCGGTTAAGCTGTTAGGGAGACGGTGACGCTTTATATCGATAACGGCGGCTGTTATCAAAACGGCTAGAAGAACGCCTGTTGGTACGCTATTCAAAGTCATGTGCATATCCTTAATTTAAGATTTAAGGGAAAATTGAGTGTTTTTTAAGCTTAAATTGATGATTGACACTCTAGCAAGGAAAGTGCGTTGGTAAAATACGTGCGAATACTTACAAAATCAGGCGTTTAACCGGATTGTCCTTTAGTCTCCCGGCACCGGTCCGTTGCTTGGTTTTACCTGTTATTAACCTTAAAATAACTTCCCGAAACCTGGGGTTATCGTTCCCGGCTCCGCGCTCATTGTTATACCCAGCTCTGTCCAAAAGTCGTCATCCCTGAAATAGTAATCCAGCACCATACCTGTCCTGATCGTAGCCGAAGGGAACGGGTAACTTTCGAATCAAGCGGGATGGGGCATATTGCTGTCTCACCTGTTCAGTACGTTGCCGGTTAGACCTTCCAGGTTTTAAAAACCTGGAAGGTCTGCATATCGGTGTGTTTGCTCTTGTTCCCACGCACTGCGTGGGAATGCAGTCAAGGCGCGCTGCGCCGCGAGTCGCGACCAACGTCAGAGTATACGGGACGCCGGAGCGTGGGAATCCTAAGTGAACGTTATTTTTGGCAAAATTCTTAGTCCAGGAAAAGCACGAATCATATCCGTATGTTGCATTACACAGCCATTTACCCGATGGGCGACGAACTGCAATGTGAATCTTTTCGCGGAGCATATTAAGTTAAGAAGACGATTCATAATTAACCTCCTCTTGATGTGTATAAGGGTGGCGCGTTGCGTGCGGCTGATAGGGTATTTGAATACCCATACGCGGCATTGTCAGGCAAGTCTTATGCGCCGGTAAATGCAGTTAATCATGTAACGCTAAAAATCAGGGGCAATAGCTTCCGGGTGCAATCATGATTACGATAAAACTGAGAGCAAAATCAAAAACAACTGTTTTCAGGAGAGGGTTGCCGAGGTCCGGGTTTGCGAATGAAACGTATGTTTCATGCAGCGCTCGACTGTGTTCGGCACCAACGACAGGCGTCATTCGCCCTGAAAAAATCACCAAAGGCCGCAACGCCCATCAGAGCGACCTGCTGGGTGGCGGATTAAATCAGTTCGAGCTTTGCAAAAATCCATTTTTTTCCGCTTGCGCAGAACAGTCGTAACTCAATTAACCCGCCACGTCGCATTTTTAGGCCGGGATGGGCAAAACGCAGTCCATCCCATTCTCTGCCCGTATTTCCCTGTTAATTTTAGAGTAGAGCGGTAATCGCGCCGATTCGGCCCGTAACGGCAGTTCCAAGAGCTGTAAAAGCGGCTGCCGCCCCTAAGGTTATCAGCGTTCCTGCCACTGCGTACTCGACCATGGTCAGGCCTGCTTCATCTTGCCAAAAGGCTTTCAATAATGTGTTTAAAGTTTTCATGATGATTCTCCAAAAGTGATAATCAGGTCGAAAATTGTTTACCCGTTGGCACACGACCTGTCTGTGTACGGGGGTTAGCTCCTTGGTTATATAAAGCTCCTTTCACTTGACTCCAATCAGAGCAAAATCTGAGTGGAATTTCTTTTAGTCTCAGGTGCTCAAGCGTATCTCGCGTCTTAGAGAACCGCTAACTACGGCAAAGCCTCTGTGGACAAATGCATGTTGTTACTCGAATATGACTGCATGGGTAATGCTAATTTTGCTCACAGTTGTCGATGAACAGATAACGCGGCACAGACTTTGAAAAATATCTTAACTTCTCTTGTCTACCGCCGCCCCCTTGGTCGCCAAACTGAAAAACTCTGCATGGGTGCAATCTCAATTTGAAATCAATTTTACATAAAAAAATCGGTTGTTCTATTCGTGAGAATACTTATCGTAAGTTTACTTAGAGTTACCCGATTATCCATACTCTATCCTTACATCGCCGGGCCTTCATAGCCAAACTGAAAAAGCTCTGCATGGGTACAATCTCAATTTAAAATCAATTTTACATAAAAAAATCGTTTGTTCTATTCGTGAGAATGCTTATAGTGAGAATACTTAGAATTACCTGATTATCCGCACATTAAGCGCTGGGTATACAACAAGGGCTTTAAATCACACGACTCTTAAAAAAACATGAAGTCTGTAACCCCGCCGATTTTGAAAAAGCCATTTTACGCCTCCTTGGACTGTCGATTCCTCGTCAATCCCGGTTACATAAACCTTTTCTGCAAAGGTGAAAGGTCAATCCGAATCGTTTTTTGGCTAAATACCCGTAAAATTACGTATCAGGCTGAGTTTTAGTTATTTGCTTGTTATAATGGCGGCAATTTTGTAACAGCATTAATTCTGATCGAGAGATTTCATGATTCAAGGTAGTATCGTCGCTTTAGTAACACCGATGGATGAACGCGGTGCGGTGGACAAGGAAAGCTTAAGAAGGTTGGTGGAATTTCATATCACAGAAGGGACCGATGCCCTGGTTGCCGTCGGCACCACAGGCGAGTCGGCGACGCTGGATGAGCACGAGCACTGCGATGTGATCAAGTCGATTGTTGATTATGTCGGCGGCAGGATACCGGTTATTGCCGGGACCGGCGCAAACTCGACGACCGAAGCGATCAACCTGACCCGCCTGGCCAAAGAAGCCGGCGCCGATGCCTGTCTGATCGTGACTCCCTATTACAACAAGCCGACTCAGGAAGGCTTGTACCTGCATCACAAAGCGATTAGCGATGCCGTCGACATTCCCCAGATTTTATACAATGTGCCGGGACGTACCGCTTGCGATATGCTGCCGGAAACCGTTGGCCGCCTGTCTCATGTCAAGAATATCGTCGGCGTTAAAGAGGCGACCGGGGATTTGTCCAGAGTTAAAAAAATCCGCGATCTGACCGGTGACGATTTTGCGATTTATACCGGCGACGATGCGACCAGTCGCGAATTTTGCCTGTTGGGCGGCAACGGCAGCATTACCGTAACGGGTAATGTCGCGCCAAAGCTGGTGCATGAAATGATTATGTTGGCGATAGCGGGCGATGAAGAAAACGCTTTAGCCATCGACAAAAAACTAGCCGCGTTGCACAAAAACCTGTTTATTCAGTCTAACCCGATTCCCGTTAAATGGGCGGTTGCCGAAATGGGCTTGATGGGGAAGGGCATACGTTTACCGTTGACGTGGTTGACCGAAGATTGCTTTGATGCGGTTCGTGACGCAATGCGTCAGGCCGAAGTTATTTAACACAGATTATGAAAACTAAAACCAGGTCGCTTATTATCGTTGCTGTTTTGGTCAATGTATCGGCTTGCAGCACTATAAAGAATTTATTTCCGGATAAAGAAAAAGATTACCAGTTTACGACTGAAATTCCACCACTGATCATGCCGCCCGATCTTGCAGGCGATTCAATCGCAAACGTTCCTGCCGCCGCTCCGGTTGCTGAAGCCACTGATGTCGCCTCCACTGTCCCGCCAACTGAAACAGCTCCTACGGTAGACCGGAAATTAACTCAGGTTGAACTGGTTGACGCGGGTGAGGGAACAAAGCGATTGCGCATCGGTGCGCCCTCAACAATAGCATGGCGTATGGTGGGTAAAGCATTAAGCAGAAAGTCTATTGAAGTGACTAATCGCAATCAGGACGAAGGGCGGTTTGATGTCCAATATGACCCGAATAAAAAGGAAGTGGAAGACGGTTCCGTTTGGGACGAAGTCATCTTTTTTTTCAAAGGATTTGAAGTCACTGAACAAGAGTATGTTCTTAAATTAGTGGAAAACAACCGGCAGACCGATGTTGTTATCTTGGACAAAGAACAAAAACCGGTGGCTGACGAGACGAGTTTAAGTTTGCTGACGCTTTTGCACGACACTATCAAAGCTGATTTGGCTAAGTGATTTATGAGGCGAAAGGCGAAAGGCGAAAGGTTAAAAAAACCTTTTGCCTTTCGCCTTTCGTCTTTCGCCTTTAATTTGAATCTTTTTTACCCATGTTAAAAATCTCTGGAACTTCCGCGCTTTCTGTCTTCCGTATTAATAAATTGTTGGCCGAACTTCAGGCTATAGAACCCGCAATCAAGGCCGTCTCAGCGCGGTTTATGCACTTTGTGGATATTGAAAATGACTTGGATGACCGTCAAGCCGGGATTTTAAAACAGCTGCTGGCTTACGGTTCCACGCAAGCAGGCGTTGATGTTCCGGGCGCACGTTTGCTGGTCGTGCCGCGCCCAGGCACGATTTCACCCTGGTCCAGCAAGGCGACCGAGATTGCCCAACGTTGCGGATTATCCGAGGTTAAACGGATCGAGCGGGGTATTGAGTACGCGTTGGATGTCGATGGGCCGTTAGCGGCATCTGTGAAAGGGTTATTGCATGACCGTATGACCCAAACTGTTTTGGACGGCAGTACCGATCCGGAGTTGTTTGTCCCGCATGAGCCCAAGCCGTTACAGCGTGTCGCTATAACTGAACAGGGCCGCGACGCGCTGGTTAGCGCCAATACGGAACTGGGTTTGGCCTTGTCCGATGACGAAATCGATTATCTGACTGACAGCTTTCAAACGTTGGGCAGAAATCCGACCGATGTCGAATTGATGATGTTTGCCCAAGCCAATTCCGAGCATTGCCGACACAAGATTTTTAATGCCGACTGGACGATTGACGGCGTAGAGCAAGCGCAATCCTTGTTCAAAATGATCCGCAATACCGCGGAAAAAAGCCCGGAAGGCATCTTGTCAGCTTACAGCGACAATGCTTCGGTAGCGCTGGGTTCAACTACGCAGGTTTTTTTACGCAATCCCCAGTCCGGCGAATACAGCTATGTCGAAGAAGACGCGCATTTGCTGATGAAAGTGGAAACCCATAATCATCCTACCGCCATTTCACCTTATCCGGGCGCGGCAACCGGTTCCGGCGGTGAGATTCGCGACGAAGGCGCGACCGGTCGCGGTTCTTCGCCCAAAGCCGGTTTAACCGGCTTTTCCGTGTCGCACCTGAAAATCCCCGGTTTTCCGCAACCCTGGGAAGCGGATAACGGCAAACCGGAACGTATCGCCTCGGCGTTAACCATCATGCTGGAAGGTCCGCTCGGCGGCGCAGCCTTTAATAATGAATTCGGCCGGCCCAATCTGGCCGGATATTTCCGCAGCTTTGAGCAATCCGTGCCGGGCAAGGACAATGAATTTCGAGGCTATCACAAACCCATCATGATCGCAGGCGGCATGGGTAACATACGGCCGATGCTGGTCGATAAACACCCGATCCCCGCCGGTTCGTTGATTATCATCCTGGGCGGCCCGGCTATGTTAATCGGGCTGGGCGGTAGTGCCGCTTCCTCGCAGGCTTCCGGCGAAGGTTCGGAAGACCTCGATTTTGCCTCGGTGCAACGGGAAAATCCCGAAATGGAACGCCGTTGTCAGGAAGTCATCAATCACTGCAATGCCATGGGCAACGATACGCCGATAGTCTCCATTCATGATATTGGCGCGGGCGGTTTGTCCAACGCGGTGCCGGAAATCATCCATGATTGCGATCGCGGCGGCCGCTTTGAATTGCGCAATGTGCAGTGTGCCGATAAAGGCATGTCGCCGATGCAGATCTGGTGCAACGAAGCGCAGGAACGTTATGTGGTTGCGATCAAACCCGAATCGTTGGAACTGTTTACCGCCTTTTGCGAACGCGAACATTGTTTGTTTGCGGTAATCGGCGAGGCGACCGAAGAAGAGCATTTAACGCTCGGCGACGAATTGCTGGGCGACAAGCCGGTCGATATTCCGATGTCGGTATTATTCGGCAAGTCGCCCAAGCTGCACCGTAATGTTGAGCATGTTAAACCCAACACCAAGGCACTGGATTTCACCGGCATCACGCTGGACGAGGCGGTCAAGCGCGTCTTGTCATTCCCGGCCGTCGCCGATAAGAGCTTTTTGATCCATATCGGCGACCGCTCGGTCACCGGGCTGGTTGCGCGGGATCAAATGGTCGGTCCCTGGCAGGTGCCGGTGGCCGATGTCGCCGTCACCGCAACGGGATTTTATGCCGTGACCGGTGAGGCGATGGCGATGGGCGAGCGTTCGCCGATCGCGGTGATCGACGCTCCGGCATCCGGGCGTATGGCGATAGGCGAGGCCATCACCAATATCGCCGCCGCCAGCATAGATTCCCTAAAGAAAATCAAATTGTCCGCCAACTGGATGGCCGCAGCCGGTTACCAGGGCGAAGATGCGGCATTGTTCGATACCGTCAAAGCGGTGGGCATGGAATTGTGTCCGGCGCTGGGTATCGCGATACCGGTGGGCAAGGATTCCTTGTCGATGAAAACCGTGTGGAAAGATGATTCCGCTGAAAAGATCATGACCTCGCCGTTGTCGCTGGTGATTACCGCGTTTGCGCCGGTTGCCGATATTAGCCTTACCCTGACCCCGCAACTGCGCCGCGTAGCGGATGAAGACAGCGCCTTGATCCTGATTGATCTGGGTGCGGGTAAAAACCGTTTGGGCGGTTCGGTATTGGCGCAGGTTTATAACCAGCTCGGCGATGACTGTCCCGACCTGGATGAAGCGGGCCTGCTGAAAGCCTTCTTCGATGCGATACAAACGCTTAATAGCCAAGATAAACTGCTGAGCTACCATGACCGTTCCGATGGCGGCTTGCTGGCTACGGTGGCGGAAATGATGTTCGCGAGCCGATTGGGCGTGACCCTGACGCTAGATAGCCTGGGCGATGATGTGCTGGCGGCATTGTTTAATGAAGAGTTGGGCGCAGTATTGCAAGTGCGCCAGAGCGACTGTAAGGACGTCGTGGAGCTGTTAAAACAATCGGGCCTGATCGATTGCATTTATGTCATAGGCAAGGTCATGGAAGAACAGCAACTGACCGTTCGCCATTCGGGCGAGGTTGTTTATTCCGCCGGCCGGGCCGAATTGCAGGGCAGCTGGTCCGAGCTCAGCTACCAGATGCAGGCCTTGCGCGACAACCCGGAATGCGCGCAGCAGCAGTTTGAACGCATCGCCGATGATCAAGATCCCGGTTTGAATGTTGCGTTGACCTTTGATGTTAACGACGATGTGACAGCGCTGTTTAAAAACGCAATAAGACCCAAAGTTGCGATACTGCGGGAGCAGGGCGTTAACGGCCATGTGGAAATGGCGGCGGCATTCGACCGCGCCGGATTTACCAGCATCGACGTACACATGAGCGATATTGTTCACGGCCGGGTGAGCTTGGCTGATTTCACCGGCCTGGTTGCCTGCGGCGGTTTCTCCTACGGCGACGTACTGGGCGCGGGCGGCGGCTGGGCAAAATCGATTTTGTTCAACTCGCGTTGCCGCGATGAATTTGCCGCATTTTTCCAGCGACCCGACACTTTCGGCTTGGGTGTTTGTAACGGTTGCCAGATGATGTCGGGATTAAAAGACATCATTCCCGGCGCGGAACATTGGCCGCGTTTCATGCGAAACACCTCGGAACAGTTTGAAGCGCGGGTGGCCTTGGTTGAAGTGCAAAAATCGCCGTCCATCCTGTTTGCCGGTATGGAAGGTTCCAGAATGCCGGTCGCCATTGCGCATGGCGAAGGGCGCGCGGAATTCGCCGTGGATCCGGCGGTCGCGCTGGAGGCGGGCGCTGTTGCCTTGTGTTATGTCGATAATTATGGCGAATTAACCACGGAATTCCCCGCCAACCCCAATGGTTCGCCGTTCGGCATTACCGGGCTGACCACCACGGACGGGCGGTTTACGATTATGATGCCGCACCCGGAGCGCTGCTTCAGAACGGTGCAAAACTCATGGCACCCGGATGACTGGAATGAATATGGCGCGTGGATGCGTCTGTTCAAAAACGCCAGAGTTTGGGTAGGTTAAAAGCGTTTTATTAACCGATGTTACGCACCGTCCATGAAAACATGGAGGGTAAAAATGGAAACCTAAAGCGCTTTTCGTCACAACGGGAGCGCAGCAGGTCCAGTAGACTGTGAAGGCATTATCGGAATCAGGCTAAAGAATTATTTAACACAGAGACAAGAACGACGGCATGGAGCAGTTGCCGGGAATACCAGGTGAATAATTATGTTAATTCAATAGAGTGAAAGCTTCGTGAAAGTAGCGGACGAACGGATTGTGCTATAAAGCTCTTTCGTGCCGCCGTCTAAAGGTGCCTACTTGGGGTTTTCCTGGACAGCGTGTAACGATTGAAGTGTGATAAGGGTATTCAAATCCTGGCAATATAAAGTTTAGAGGTTGTAGATTATGGATAAGATCAACGTGACGAAAAATAAAAACCGAAGAGTTTTTTTTCGAATTTATGACGAAGTTAATCTGTTTTACCAAAAAATAGATGAAAAACTGCTGACCGAACCGCAACCTGTTTTCGATAATATTTCAAGCACCCTTTCATCGCCTACAGGTCTTGAAAAGGTGTCTCAGGATTCGGCATTGCTATTGCCGAGGCTGGAAAAAAACTTGCCGGATATCATGGCGCCGGACTTTCAATCGAATGAAAGCGAAACCCGCAACGTTAACATCAGTGCAAGCGGCATGGCTTTTGATTGTGAAGATGCGCTTGAAGAAGGCGACTGTCTGGTCATCAAAATACTGCTGGCATCCGGCATGACTGCCATCGTGACTTACGGCAAGGTTGTTTATTGCAAAAGCATCGGCAGTCAGTATCCTTATTTTGTCGGCACGCATTTCATCAATATGAAAGATGAAGACCGCGAATTATTGGCCGCACATGTCGCTAAAAAACGATCGCAACAAATCAGGGTTAGAGGATTGATCCTGGCCGCTATCATAGCCTTTATCGCTGCCCCTGACGTCGCATTCGGCTTATTGTTCGAACTGGTTCATTTTCTGTTCGAGCATCTCCTCGAGATCATCCATCTTACCTTTGAGTTTATCGAGTCCAATCTTGATCATCTCATCGAACATCTTTTTCATACCGATCTTCATCAAACCCAGGTTATTGTTTTTTATGTCATCGCGTCTTCTGCCGTCTATGGACTTTACCGGCTGTTGCGGGTGCTGCCGTCTTTTTACCGGCGTTGTAAAGACAATCTGTTGTCAGCCTGTGCGCATCAGAAAGCAAGTTGGCTTTATTATTGGCGGGAGCAGTCTTTGGTCAATAAACTCAAACTGGCTGTAATCGGCGTGGCGGTCATTACCGGCTACATTTTTTTTGGCATGTAGGTGTGCGACTAAATCCCCTTCGTCGTCGGCAACCGCCTCTGCATTTGCGCCATGCATTGCTTTATCCCCTCCATCCTTGTAGTCGTAAACGGATTTACGAAGTTGATCAAAAATGAGCGTTAAAGTTTGAAAAGTTGGCGCGTTGATCTACAATCACGGCAGACCGGGCAGAGATAAATATAAGGTAAACATCATGTACAAGAAGGAGGTCGCACGTATTCTCATTGTAGATGATGAGTCGGTAAACCTGAAATTGCTGGATAAAATGTTGTCGGCTCAAGGCTATAGTAATCTGGTGTTGGTACAGGATTCCAGGCAGGTATTGGAGATTTACCGACAGGCCCGTACCGACCTGATTTTGTTGGACATTAATATGCCTCATCTGGATGGTTTTGAGGTGATGGAACAACTCAAGGCGCTTGACGACCCGCTATTCCCGCCCGTGGTGATACTCACCGCACAGCATGGTCAGGATTTTTTGCTGCGAGCCCTTAACTCAGGTGCGCGCGATTTCATCACCAAACCTTTTTATTGTAATGAGCTGCTGGCGCGAGTGCGCAATATGCTTGATGCACAATTGATGCATCGTATGCATTACGATCAAAAAGCCGTGTTGAATGAAATGGTGCGGACGCGTACCGACGAGCTGCGTCGCACCCGGTTACAGGTTGTACAACAGCTGGGCCGCGCCGCCGAATATCGCGATAACGAAACCGGCAACCATATTCTGCGCATGAGCCACATCTCGGCCTTGTTGGCAAAATCCATCGGTTGGAATGAGGCCGATTGCGAACTAATGTTACATGCCAGTCCCATGCACGACATCGGGAAAATCGGCATTCCCGACCATATCCTGCTCAAGCCCGGCAAATTCGAACCCGAAGAATGGGAAATCATGAAGACCCATGCCGTCATCGGCGCCAATATTCTCGAAGGCGATGATTCCGATTTGATGAAGTGCGCCGGCGAAATTGCGCTTACGCACCATGAAAAATGGGACGGCAGCGGCTATCCTTACGGCCTGTCCGGTGAGGCTATCCCGCTGGTCGGGCGAATTGCGGCGCTGGCTGATGTATTCGATGCGTTGACTTCGGTACGGCCCTACAAAGAGGCGTGGACGGTTGAAGCGGCCGTTGACCTGATCAAGGAAAATCGGGGGACGCATTTTGATCCTGATCTGGTGACTGTGTTTTTGGAGCAATTACCCGGAATCCTCAAGATTCGCGATCAGTTTTCCGAGCCGGAAAATAACGCATGACCGCGAACCAACCCGTTGACCTGTTGAGCAGTGTTCTCGATGCTGATTCATTTACGTAATGAGTTAGACTTTCTAATAAATGCGAGTTTAAAAATAAAAGAGATTTTTTGATGAATGCTGACTTTGCTCTATTACTTGCCGGGATGCGCGACGAATTCGTGGTGGAACTGCCTGAACGCTGCGACCTTCTTGAAGACGGCGTATTGGCTCTGGAACGGGGTACGGCGAACGCTTTTGATGAGCTTTATCGTAACGTTCATAACCTTAAGGGCTCAGGCGGCACTTTCGGCCTGCCGCTTATCGCCCGTATTTGTCATCAGTTTGAGAGTTTCGTCAGTGATGCTCGCGGGCGATTTGATTCTTTGGCGGTCAGCTATGCTCTGAGTTATGTGGACTTGTTGCGCCGCGTTGCCGAGATGCCGCAACGGGACGGCGTTTTTGCAACGGCTATCGAGCAGGATTTGGAACAACTGCGCATCTCCAGCATGCCGGGGTGTGCGGCGGTGTTATTGGTGGAACCATCGGTTGCTACACGAAAATTCTGTCAGGGAGTGCTGGAGCCGCTGGCGGTGCGTTTGGTGAGTCAGGACCGAGGGTTGTCCGCACTGGAATTACTGCTTCATCAACCTTTCGATCTGCTGGTCGCCGCACGCGAACTACCCGATCTCAACGCTCTCGCACTGGTGGCGGCGCTTCGGGAATCGGATAGTCGTAACAAGAATATTCCGGTCATACTGATCAGCAGCAACTCAATTCCGGCGCCGGGTTACCTGAATATTCGCACCACCATTAAACGCGACGCGGAATTTGTGTCCACGCTTGCTCGATGTGCCGGTGATGTGTTGGCTAGCTGCAGCAATTAGGGTTTGGCGCACGGTGATCGACCAGCCGTAACAAAAACTGATCATGGAAAATGCTATTCAGACTACTCTTTTCCAAATGCGGGAGGCGTTTATTGCGCGTCTGCCGGATCGTTTAGCTATTCTCAGGACTTTGCTGGAAGATATTGAGCGCGGCCGACATGAGTCGCTTGAGGGCTTGCACCGGGCCGTGCATAGCCTGGTGGGTTCGGCGGGCATTCATCAACTGATGCCGGTTTCCGAGGCGGCGCGCAATTTGGAACGGGTCGTGGCGGCTATACCCGCTGACGAAGTGCTGGATGAACAGGGGCTACATGCCATGCGTAAAGCGCTGGCGAATCTGGAAGCCCAGGCGGTCAATCCGGGCCACGGTTTCGTTCCTCAAATACCGAGAAGGCGGACGGAAATTCCACGCATCGCGGTCGTGGACGATGACGAGGAACAGGCCGGTTGGCTGCGTTCCATGCTGGAGCGGTCGGGTTACCGGGTTGACGTGTTTCACGAACTTGCGGCTTTTGCCGCCGCCGACCTGACAACCGAACCGCCGTCTGCGGTGATCATGGATAGGGTGTTTCTTGAAGGCGATAATGCCGGTACGCGAGTTATAGCGAAACTGAAAAAGCAGAGCCTTAACGGTTTTCCGGTTATCGGCATCTCAGTGCGGCGGGATATGGCGGCGAAGCTTGCGGCCTACCGGGCTGGAGCTAGCTGTTATCTGACCAAGCCGGTGGATAGCGACGCTTTGTTGCGCGTAGTTGCCGACTCTGCCGCGCTGACACCGATGGAACCTTTTCGCGTGTTGTTGGTTGATGACGACGCCGACCAGCGGGCGGCTTACGGCTTAATTTTGCGGCAAGCGGGCATGACGGTGCTGGACGCGGGCGATCCCCTGGAAGTTCCTGAAATGCTGGAGGATTTCGCGGCCGAGGTGCTGGTACTGGATAGGGTTATGCCGGAATGTTCCGGTCCGGAGCTGGCAGCCATTCTGCGTGATGATGAGCGACACGCTCAGGTGCCGATTGTTTATCTGGCGACGGAAACGGGTGCATTCAGACAATTTTCAGCGCTGAATTGCAGCGGCGACCATTTTTTGGCCAAACCGGTTGAACCGCACCCTCTGGTTGCGGCGGTGGCTTTGCACGCACGGCGTTTTCGGCAAACGCGGGAACAGACGGAGTCATTGCGCGCGACGCTGTATGAACGGGAACGACAGCAACAGGCGCTTGATGCCCATGCTATCGTCAGTGCAACGGATGTTGCCGGTACGCTTATTTATGTTAATGACCGGTTTTGCGAGATCAGCGGTTACAGCCGCAATGAGTTGGTGGGTCAAAATCATCGTATCGTCAAGTCGAGCGAACACTTGCCCGAATTTTATCTCGATATGTGGCGCACCGTTGTATGCGGCAATATATGGCGAGGCGAAGTGTGCAACCGGCGTAAAGACGGCAGCTTATATTGGGTGGAAACCAGTATTGTGCCTTTTTTGGATAATACCGGGCGACCCTATCAATATGTTTCCATTCGTACCGACATCTCCCGCATCAAGAAAGCCGAGCTGCGCCTGCGCTTGCTGGAGCGGGCCGTGGAGGCCTGCGCCAGCAGTATCAGTATGGTGGATGTCAATAAGCCCGGCATGCCGTTGATTTACGTCAATCCCGCCTTTGAACGCATCACCGGCTATAGCCGCGATGAAGCGATCGGTCGTAACCCTCGTTTTTTACAGGGCAAAGAAACCGATCAGCTCGGGGTAGATGACATTCGTGCCGTGTTACAGGAAGGACGCGCCGGAGGCGCTTTGTTGCACAACTACCGCAAGGATGGCACGCCGTACTGGAATGACTTGCGCATCGCGCCGGTGCATGACGAGCAGGGCCGCCTGAGCCATTTCATCGGTATTGCCGATGATGTCACCGAGCGTCGCGATGCCGGTGATGCGCTGCTTAAAAGTGAAGAGCGCCTGCGACGCAGCCAGCATTACGCTAATATCGGCACCTGGGACTGGAATATCCAGACTGGAAAAGTCATCTGTTCTGAACGTATCGGGTCATTGTTCGGTTATCCCGAGGATAAGCGGGAAATTTCCTTCAAGTATTTCCTTAATGGAATACACCCGGATGATCGGCAGAAAGTGATTGATGCGGTTGATGCCTGTGTGCAACAGGGCGCTGAATACAACATTGAGCATCGCTGCGTATGGCCGGACGGCACGGTGCGTTGGTTGCTGGAACGTGGCGATGTGGTACGCGCTGGAGACGGAACGCCGCTGAATATGCTGGGCGTGGTGCAAGACATCACCCACCGTAAGTTTGCCGAGCTCAAGATTTTAGAGAAACAGGCTCGATTGGTTATTTTTAATCATATCATCGAAAACGTGGCGGACGCTGTCATCACTATCGATTCTGTCGGTACCATCAGCTCCTTTAATCCCGCCGCGGAAAAACTCTTTGGTTATAGCGCCGCTGAGATAATTAACCGCAATGTTAATCTGTTAATGCCGGAACCTTATCGCAGCAAACATGGTCGATACATTGACCTGCACAATGCCGGGCAACCGTCGGGTATCATTGGTAAACAACTTGAACTGCCGGGGCAACACAAGGACGGTACGATTTTTTCGCTGGAGCTGGCCGTTACATTAATGGAAATCGACGACAGCAAACATTTCGTCGGTATCTTGCGCGACATTAGCGAGCGCAAACAGTATGAGCAGGAAATAATCGCCGCCAGGGATGAAGCGGAGAGCGCCAACAATGCCAAGTCCGAGTTTTTGTCCAATATGTCGCACGAATTGCGCACACCGATGAATGCTATTCTGGGCTTTGGGCAGCTGCTGGAAATAGAAGCCGGACTTAATGAGGATCAAGCGGACTATGTTGATGAGATACTTAAGGCCGGTCACCATTTGCTTGAGCTTATTAACGAAGTACTGGACCTGGCCAGGATTGAGTCAGGCAACATCAATCTGTCACTGGAACCGTTGTCTTGCGCTGAACTCATCGGGGAATGCCTGACGCTGATTAAACCGATTGCCCAGGTGCGGGGCATTACCATAAATGATGCGGCAATCGGCGATTATGTGATTCGCGCCGACCGCACCCGATTAAAGCAAGTGCTGATAAACCTGCTTTCCAATGCCATCAAATACAACCGTCCGCAGGGAGAAGTGTTGGTTCAGGTGGCTGTACAGGACGGTTTCGTGCGCCTGGAAGTGTCCGATACCGGCTACGGTATCCCGGCAACGCGGCGGCAGGAACTTTTTCAGCCGTTTTCACGTTTGGGCGTGGCAGATACGGATATTGAGGGTACCGGCATCGGCCTGACCATTAGCCGTCGGCTCATGAAAATGATGGGCGGCACTATCGGCATGGACAGCGAGGAGGGGCGGGGCTGTACTTTCTGGATTGAGCTGCCGCAAGTCGCTGCGGAGCCGGATATTCGCAGCAATAACGTAGAACAGGTAATGACATTCGAGGCGGCGTCCGGCGGTGAATGTCGTTATACGGTGCTTTATGTAGAAGACAATCCGGCTAACCTCAGGTTAATCGCCCAGATTCTGGGCAGGAATCCGCAAGTACAGCTGATTACGGCGCATACTGCTGAATTAGGGCTGGAGCTGGCTTCGGCGCATCATCCCGAGCTGATTCTGCTCGATATTAATCTGTCGGGCATGGACGGCTATCAGGTGTTAAGTGTATTGCGTTCCCTGGGTTCGGTAAAAAAGACGCCGGTGATCGCTATCAGCGCCAACGCCACGCCGCGCGATATTGAACAGGGCATGGCGGCGGGTTTTGATGAATACATTACCAAACCAGTTGATGTGATGCGCTTTCTTGCGGTCGTGAATCGTTTGCTTTCCGATGGTACGGAACAATGAGTCATTTAGGCGCGAATAAATCGAATGATTGAGTTGTGAAAAAATACCTTAAAGTCAGCGCAGCACTGGCGCTAATAGCTATCCTGATTGTTGCCGGGTTCATGATGAGGCAACATTATCCGGTTGTTACACTTCCCATTAAAATCGGCGTATTGCATTCGTTGACCGGCACCATGGCGGTTAACGAAAAACCGCTGGTGGATGCGGTACGCTTGGCGGTAAAGGAAATTAACGCTCAGGGCGGTTTGCTGGGGCAACCGGTGGAAATGGTGGTGGCCGATGGCAAGTCCGACCCTAAGGTGTTTGCTGCGGAAGCCGAACGTTTGATTGAAAAAGACCGTGTCAACGTCTTGTTCGGTTGCTGGACATCGGCCTGTCGCAAAGCGGTGAAACCGATAGTCGAAAAACACCGACATCTGTTGTTTTATCCTGTGCAGTACGAAGGCATGGAGCAATCAGCCAATATTTTGTACACCGGCGCCGCGCCCAACCAGCAGATCGTACCGGGCACCCGCTGGGCTGTGCAGACATTTGGGCTACGTGTTTATCTGGTGGGTTCGGATTATGTTTTTCCCCGTACCGCCAATATTATTATTGGCGATCTGGTTAACGCCTCGGGGGGGAAGGTTCTCGATGAACGCTATCTGCCGTTGGGCGGAACCGACGTGGCAGAAATCATCAAGGATATTGCCCGGAAACAGCCTGACGTCGTGCTCAACACGCTCAATGGCGACAGCAATGCCGCGTTCTTTTCCGCTCTGGTCAAAGCCGGGCTGGGCGATCTGCCGCTGGTATCTTTCAGCGTGGAAGAAAGCGGAATGCAGGCTTGGAACGGTGGGCAACTGACCCGGCATTACGGTGTCTGGAGTTACTTTCAGTCCTTGCCGGGGGAAGGGAATTATCGCTTTGTTACTGCGTATAAGGCTTGTTTTGGCGCCGACCGGGTCATCAGTGCTCCGATGGAAGCCGCCTATGCGGGCGTAAATTTGTGGGCGCAAACGGTGCAGGAGGTGAACTCCAGCGAACCGGGTCGGGTCAATCCGGCTTTGTTGCGGCAGAGCATCAAGAGTCCTGCCGGGATAACAGCGGTGGATGCGGATACCCGCCATTTATGGAAGATGATGCGGGTGGGGAAGGTAAGCCCCGATGGCCAGTTCGAACAGGTGTTTGCTTCGAGCGCGCCGCTCCGGCCAAGTCCGTGGCCCGGCTATCGTAGCCGCGATTCATGGCAAGCTTTGCTGGAAGGAAGTCAGCCATGATGGCCTGCGGCAAAATTATTCCGCGCCTGATGCTGGGTTTTCTATTGCTATCGCCATTGCCGCTGGCTGGACTGGCTTGGCTTTACGTCCAGGCTTTTGAGCGCACCTTGCAGCAGTCCGAACAAGAAAATCTTTCTTCCTTCGCTGACAAAAAGGCGGATCAGATCGACGCCTATATTAATGAGCGTATGGCTGATGTCCGGTTGCTGACGCAATTATTTGTCGCTTTCGACGCACTGCAAGCTCATTCCATTCTATTAGCCAACCAAGAAGACCCCGGTTCGCTACGCTACCGGGCAGAGAACGGTGTTTATAGTCATTTTTTTCGCACCCTGTTTGAGGGTAGTCATTACTACGATTTGTTGCTGACCGATACGGCCGGTAATGTGGTACTTTCCATTTTGCATGAATCCGATTTCGGCAGTAATCTCAACACCGGCCCTTATCGCGAGACTGCGCTGGCCAACGCTCATCGGGAAGCTATCGCGCTGCTCGACATCCAAATTACGCAGGCCCATTCCTATGCGCCGTCCGCCGGCAAACCGGCCATTTTCATCGTGGCTCCGCTGTTTAAGGCAGGCAAGGTAATCGGCACGCTGGCACTGCAAATGGATTTGGATAAACTCACCGCCGTCACCAGCGATACCACCGGTTTGGGCAAGACAGGCGAAACGGTTTTGGCGCAACTCGACGGTGATGAAGCGCTTTATGTCGGCGCCCTGCGACACATTCCGGATGCGGCCTTCCATTATCGCGTGCCGCTGGATAAGGTAGCCAAACCGATGCAGTCGGCTCTTTCCGGCGGCCATGACCAGGGTATTACCCGTGACTATGCGGATGTGGAGGTTATCGGCGCGTGGCGGTACCTGCCTGCTTTGCGCTGGGGCATGGTGGTGAAGATGGATGCCGTCGAAGCTTTCGCTCCGCTTTACCGCTTACAAACAATCAGCCTGGTCGCGCTGGGTTTTTTGTTGCTGGTTGCAGGCATAGTGGCGCTGTTGTTTGGCCGTACCCTGGTCGCCCCGATCCGGCAGCTGATAACCGCCACGGAGCGAATTGCAGGAGGGGATTTGAATCGCCGGGTTCCGCTAGTCGGGTGTGATGAATTTCAGCAACTGGCTGTTTCCTTCAACACCATGGCGGAACATTTACAATTTCATTACACGGATCTTGAACGGCAGGTTGAGCAGCGTACAACCGATATCCGGCTGGCTATGGAACAGTTGAGTGATGCACAGCATATTGCCCAAGTAGGAAGTTGGGAGCTGAACTTAAGCAACAGTCTATTGATCTGGTCCGATGAAATTTATCATTTGTTCGAAATCGACAAAGATCAATTTGGCGCGACTTATGAGGCGTTTCTCAATGCCATACATCCGGAGGACCGCGATGCCGTTAATGAAGCCTACAGCCGATCTTTGCTGACTCAAGATCCGTACGAAATCACCCATCGTTTATTAATGCCCGATCGACGGGTTAAGTACGTGACCGAACGGTGTGCATCGTACTTCGATACTGACGGCAAACCGGTTCGCTCGGTGGGTACGGTGCAGGATGTGACCGAACTTAAGCGGACGGAGCTGGCGCTTAAACACCTTAATGAAGAACTCGAACAGCGTGTACAACAGCGCACCGAGCTGTTACTTAAGGCGAAGGAAGAAGCCGATCGAGCCAATAACGCCAAGTCCGAATTTTTATCGCGCATGAGTCACGAATTGCGGACACCGATGAATGCCATTATGGGGTTTGCGCAATTATTGGAGACCGATCGGGAAACCCCGATCACGCTCGATCAGGCTGACAATGTCCGCGAGATCCGTCATGCCGGGCAACACCTGCTGGAATTGATCAACGAGGTGCTGGATTTGGCGCGTATCGAGACCGGCCGGATCGAGTTATCGCTGGAGCCGGTAGAAGTGCCGTTGCTAATCGGGGAGTGCATGGCATTGCTACAGCCATTGACTTTGGGACGCCGGATCGAACTTAAGCTGGATGATATAGACGGCACCGGTACCGTGCAGGCCGACCGGTTAAGGTTGCGTCAGATTCTGCTTAATCTGTTATCCAATGCAATTAAATATAACCGCGACCGGGGGAACGTCCATATTACCTGTCAACCCGTAGCAGCGGGCCGGATCCGGATTGCGGTGTGCGACAGCGGGCGCGGCATTGCGGCTGATGCCATGACGCGCTTGTTTAAACCTTTCGAGCGTATCGAATCGGCTTATGACGGTATTGAGGGGACCGGCATCGGACTGGCGCTGTCCAAGCGTCTGGTCGAGGCGATGGGCGGAACTATCGGCGTGGAAAGCGTTGTCGGTGTCGGCAGCACTTTTTGGGTGGAGTTGCCCGCGGCTGAGGCAAAAGTTTATCTGCCATCGGATTTTTGTTCCACTGAGGACATGCAGAACACCTATGCTACGGCGCGTACTTTGCTTTATATCGAAGATAACCCGGCCAATCTGCGTTTGATACAAAAAATAATTTCTACGCATACCCATCTGTTGCTGCTTGATGCCCGTACCGCAGAGCAGGGGCTGGACATTGCAACAGCACATCCCCCCGATCTTATTTTGCTCGACATTAACCTGCCGGGCATGAATGGATTTGAGGCCTTGCGTCATTTACAGGACAATCCCGTTACTTGCGCTATTCCGGTCATCGCTATCTCCGCCAACGCCATGGAGCGTGATGTAAAAAAAGGCCTGGCCGCCGGTTTCACCGAGTATTTGACCAAGCCGCTGGATGTTCCGAGGCTTCTGGCTTTGCTGGACACCTTACTGAAATAAAAAGAGATTTACATGTTGCCTGTCGGAGATCAGCTGAATGAAAGATAAGCCAAGTTGTCCTTGTTTCTGTCGATAACGCAGTCGATGTTTTTTATTCAACTCAATCATCAATCACATGCAAGATTTTATTAACATACCTGCCGCTGGGGAGGCGGCAGCGATTCGCACTGAGCAGGTGAGATCGCTTTACGCCAACACGCCAACGGCGGTGGTCGGGAATGTGCTGATAGCATTGATTCTTGCGACTATGCAGTGGAGTATTGTGGCCCCGCCTGCTGTCATCGGTTGGCTGATGCTGCTGATGGTTACATTGGGCGCACGTATGCTGCTGTTTTTTGCGCATCGTCGCGGCGCGCCGGGCGATGATAGCGTCTGGTTGCAGCGTTTCCGTATCAGTATCGCTGCAATCGGCGTGGTGTGGGGGTTGGCAAGTCTATTGATGTTTCCCCCGCATGATCTTCCGCATCAGGTATTTTTGACTTTTGCGCTTGGGGGGATGGCGTCTGCCGCCATTACTACGCTGTCAATTGACAGGGTATCCTTACTGGTATTCACCTTGCCAGCGCTGGCAGCGGTGATTGTGAGATTGTTACTTGAGGGTACGGAAATCCAGACCGCGATGAGCGTGATGATTACGCTATTTCTGCTGCTCACCGACATGATTTCGCAACTCACCTATCGTACTTTGCGCGAGAATGTGATGCTACGTATTTCCGTCGCCAGCCGCGAGCAGGAACTTCGTTCACTGGTGGACAGTTCGCCGGACAATATCATTCGCTACGATCTGGATTGCCGCGCGGTTTACGTTAACCGTATGATGGAAATGACGGTGGACGTCAAGCCTGAATCGCTGATCGGCAAGACCCCTATGGAAAGCAGATTCGATGGCTGCATAGGCGTAGAGAACTATCAAGCGAAGCTGCAACAGGTGATCTCTACCGGTGAATTGCAAGATATCGAGGTTCTGGTAGTAGGGCCTAACGGCGATCTGCGTATCCATCATGTCCGTTTTGTTGCCGAACGCGGTAGTGACGGGGAAATTATGGGGGCATTCGCCTTTGGCCGCGACATCACCGAGCAAAAGCAGGCGGATGAGGCGGTGCGCCATTCGGAGACAAAGTTTCGCACCCTCTACGATATGACCGGCGATGCAATAATGCTACTGGATGATAAAGGTTTTTTCGACTGTAACAAGGCGACCCTGACAATCTTTGGTTATACGACACCGGAAGAGTTCTATTCAAAACATCCCTCCGATTTGTCACCGCCGCTGCAAGCCTGCGGTATCGACTCGATGACGCTGTCCGCCCACTGGATCGATGCCGCAATCGAGAAGGGTACGCATCGCTTTGAGTGGATGCACAAGCGAGCCGATACCGGCGAGAGTTTCCCTGCCGATGTGTTACTGAGCGCCATGGAACTGGATGGCAAGACGGTTCTCCAGGCGGTTGTCCGCGACATCTCCGAGCGTAAGCAAGCGGAGGCGGATTTGCGTATCGCCGCAATTGCATTAGAGTCTCTGGAAGCCATAGCCATTACCGATGCAAACCAGGTTATTCTGAAGGTCAATCAGGCCTTCACCCGGATCACCGGATATACTGCCGAGGAGGCTATCGGTCAGACTCCGGGGAGTCTGTTTAAATCCGATTGCCAGAGCGCCCAGTTCTATCAGGCGATGTGGAAGAACCTGAATCGCGACAAGTGCTGGCAGGGAGAGATTTTGAACCGTCGCAAGAATGGCGAGGTTTATCCCCAATGGCTCAGCATTATCGCTGCGACTGTCGAGGGTAAGCGGGTGACTCATTATGTCGCCACGTTTTCAGATATTTCCCAGAAAAAACGGGCCGAAGAAACGATTCACAATCTGGCGTTCTATGATCCGCTTACCGATTTGCCCAATCGCCGCCTGATGCAGGACAGGTTGCAGCAGGCCTTGGCGTTCAGCGCACGGCACCATAACCACGGCGCAATCCTGTTCATCGATCTGGATAATTTCAAGGAGTTGAACGATACCAAGGGGCATCATATCGGTGATTTGCTGCTGATTGAGATTGCTACCCGGATGCAAGCCTGTGTCCGCGCCGATGATACTGTTTCCCGTCTGGGCGGCGATGAATTTCTGATCATTCTGGGTGAGCTCAGTGTGGCCGCCGAAGAGGCAGCGGTACAGGCCGAGACTGTCGCCGAGAAAATTCGCGCGGCCGTCGATCAACCTTTCGACTTGCAGGGACACGAATACCATAGTTCATCCAGTATCGGCATTAGCTTATTCCTCAACCATGAACTGACGGCGGACGAACTGCTTAAGCGCTCCGACATCGCCATGTATCAAGCCAAGCGATCCGGGCGCAATGCTATCCGCTTTTTCGATCCGGCCACCCATGCCGCCATGGAGATTCGGATAGCGCTTGAAGCGGATCTGCGTCGTGCCTTGCCGGACAACCAGCTCAAGCTTTATTACCAGATGCAGGTCGATAACCTCGGCGCGATTTTTGGCGCCGAAGCGTTGTTGCGTTGGCAGCATCCGGAACAGGGAATGGTTTCCCCCGCCCAGTTTATTCCTCTGGCTGAGGATACCGGATTGATTGTTCCGATCGGCCTGTGGGTGCTGGAAACCGCATGTAGTCAACTCAAGGCTTGGGAACTCGATCCTGACTTGAGTCATTTGCATTTGGCCGTCAACGTCAGCGCCTGCCAGTTTCACCAGTCCGGCTTCGTCGATCAGGTATCGGCCTTGCTGACAAAGACCGCCATTGATCCCGATAAGCTCAAGTTGGAACTCACGGAAAGTTTGGTATTGGGCGATATTAACGAGACTATTTTTAAAATGCAGGCGCTCAAGAAGATCGGCGTGCGTTTTTCTATAGACGATTTCGGCACCGGCTATTCATCACTGGCTTATTTAACGCAACTTCCGCTTGATCAGTTGAAAATAGACCAGAGTTTTGTGCGTAATGTGGCCATTAAACCCACCGATGCGGTGATTGTGCAGACTATCATCGGTATGGCCACCAATCTGGGCATTGAAGTTATTGCCGAAGGTGTGGAAACGGAAGAACAGCGGGATTTCCTGGAAAGTAACGGCTGCTTTACTTATCAGGGATTCTTATTCGGTAAGCCGGTGCCGGTAGAGGAATTCGAAAGCGCGTTCATCCAAAAACACGCTTATGTTTCAGATACGCGGCAAGTTTCAAGCGTTTAACGGGGTGAGTCTGCCGAGTTTTCTGCCTGAGACCGGTTGAACCGCTTACCCACAGAACAACACAAATCGGCATGGCAGGGATAGTCATGCATGACAAATCTGCCCGGAGCAGATTTGCATTTACCCGGAGGGTGCATGGCAGGGATAGTCATGCATGACAAATCTGCCCGGAGCAGATTTGCATTTACCCGGAGGGTGCATGGCAGGGATAGCCATGCATGACAAATCTGCCTGGAGCAGATTTGCATTTACCCGGAGGGTGCATGGCAGGGATAGCCATGCATGACAAATCTGCCTGGAGCAGATTTGCATTTACCCGGAGGGTGCATGGCAGGGATAGCCATGCATGACAAATCTGCCTGGAGCAGATTTGCATTTACCCGGAGGGTGCATGGCAGGGATAGCCATGCATGACAAATCTGCCTGGAGCAGATTTGCATTTACCCGGAGGGTGCATGGCAGGGATAGCCATGCATGACAAATCTGCCTGGAGCAGATTTGCATTTACCCGGAGGGTGCATGGCAGGGATAGCCATGCATGAATCACTTCACACTCAGGAAAATCTTAATGATGGGATATTTACCGTTGGTTTTTGTTAACCGGGTGACGTTGTCAATTATCGTTTGATCCACAATACAATTTCTAATATAAGGCTCACTCCCGAAATAGATGCTATCCACTTTCATCCCAAGTCTCAGTTGCGGCAATGAAATTTCAACAATTGTCGAGGAATGGAGATCCTTATTCCGCGAATTAAGCAGGACTCCTTTCCTCCATCGCTCTGTAGCCACAGCGAGTAGTTTCGATTTAACGAGTGCGTCTTTGAGTTCATCAACGGTTGCGCCTTTGAGCACATTAATGAAAACGTCGACAACATCAGGATCATAACAGCTGTTTTTCCGAATCATTAATTGGCTGAGTGCGGCATCGGCAAACAGTTCTGCCCCTGTCATTGAACCATCAAGAAACGCGATATAGTCACTGACCACACTGAGGATACGCGATCCTAAGGGAATATCGTGTTCAACCAGGCTATCAGGGAAGCCTTGGCCGTCATAGTGTTCGTACTGATGGCGGATTAAAGTAATGGCACCTTTAAACTGCGTTAATCCATGCAATAAAACTTCACCGTCTATCGCGTGCCCTAAATAATGGTATTTTTCGACAGTAGACATTGAATAAAAAGGCTTTATCAGCAACCTATGCGGCAAATTTATCTTGCCGAGCTGTAGCAGCAATCCAGCATAGAGAATATCTACCTTTTCTTCTGCATTCATGTCCAATCCACCCGCAATCAGCAAGGCGTTTTCGGCGATAAATTTTGACTGTCCGCTTTTTATGCCGGGGTGCGTTTCAATGATATGTGAGAGTTTTCTGACGAAATCAATATCCAGTTTTTTCAGACGCATATCTGCATGGTCAAGATGTTGCGTAGCCTTTTTGAACTCTTCGATATATTTATTGACTTTTTCTTCCATTCGCTGAGTTTCTTTAAGTATTTATTTAGCTGCATTTCAATGCAGGAGCGATACATTGCCATGCATGACAAATCTGCCTGGAGCAGGTTTGCATTTACCCGCAGGGTGCATGGCAGGGATAGCCCCATGCATGAATCATTTCTTGCCCATACGAATTTTAATGACCGGGTTTTTGCCGGTGTTCTCTCTTAATGAGTTGATGTTGTTAATTATTTTTTGATCGACAATGCAATTTTTAATATAAGGCTTGTTCTCAAAATGGACACTTTCGATTTCCATACCGGGTTTCAGTTGTGTCCATGAAATTTCCATAACCGGGCGCTCCATGGCTGTGTTTTGGGAGCCGCCAAGTAGTCTGCTGTTCTTCCATGATTTTTCGAGTGTAGGTGGTTCCACAACCACATCCTCTTCAATGGATGTGTCTTCCTTGAGCACCTTAATAAAAGTGTCGATAACATCAGGATCGTAATAGCTTTCTTTTCGACTCATTAAATGATTGATCGTGGCGCTGACGGACATGACTTCGCCTGTCATTGAACCCTCAAGATAGGCGATATAGTCGCCGACCACATTCAGAATACGGGATCCCAGAGGAATCTTTTGTTTAGCCAGACCGTCGGGAAAGCCTGATCCGTCATAACGTTCGTATTGATGCCGGATTAAAATAGATGCGCCTTTTAATTGAGTCAATCCCTTCAATAAAGCTTCACCTTCTACCGCATGTTTTAAATAACGGCGTATGTCGATAAGAGGTATTGAGTAGTAAGGCTCTGCCAGCAAGCTATCCTGCAAACTCATCTTGCCGATTTGTATCAGCAATCCGGCATAAAAAATATTTTGCTTCTCTTCCGTGTTCATGCCCAGTTTGCGCGCAACCAACAAGGATTTTTCAGCGATATATTTCGACTGTCCGCTTTTAATGCCGGGGCGCATTTCAATAATACGTGAGAATGCCTTAATGGAATCAATATATTGCTTTTTTAGATTGTTATTTGCCCGGTCAAGATGCTGCATAGTGTTCTTGAGCTGTTCGGTACGCTGCTCGACTTTTTCTTCCAGATGTTCGTTGAGCTCTTTTAATGCTGTATTTTGTTGAAGAACAATGCCGGATAAACGATCCCGCTCCTCGCGCAGATGCTTTTGTTCCAGGGCATTGCGAACCAGTAATTTAAGTTCCTCATCATTCCAGGGCTTATTGCAGTAATTGTAAATGCGGCCCTTATTGACGGCATCAATCGTTGATTGAAAATCGGCATAACCGGTCAGTAAAATGCGGATAGTCTCAGGCCATTGCATGAAAACCTGGGCTAAAAATTCCGCACCGCTCATTCCCGGCATACGCATATCGGAAATAATCAGGTCAACGGCATTTTGTCGCAATATCTCCAGTCCTTCTGCACCGCTTGAGGCAAAGTAGGCGGTATACGGTTCATTATGAAATAAGCGTCGCAAGGCTTTAAGCACATTCGCTTCATCATCGACAAACAATATGGCAGCAGATTTGTCAGGCGCGTCGCTAGCCGGGGCAATCAGCATAATCGCTCCGAATTTATGTTAATCGGCATGGCTGCTATATTACGCATGTTCAAGAATCGCTCCGGCAATAGGCAGGATAATCCGAAAGGTTGTCCCTTGACCTAACAGGCTGGTCAGTTGGATTTCCCCCTGGTGTTTTTTGATAATAGTGTAGGAAACCGAAAGTCCTAATCCGGTGCCTTTACCGACCGGTTTGGTAGTAAAAAAGGGATCGAAAATTTTACTTTGGTGCTCAGCGGCTATGCCTTTGCCGGTATCGCTTATTTCCACCCACGCGCAATCGTTTTCCGTTCCGGTGCGTAAGGTGATAGTGCCTTCGTTTTCAATGGCGTGTGCGGCATTGATCAGCAAATTCATGAACACTTGGTTAAGTTGGTGTGGCAGGCATTTTACTTCAGGCAGGTCGCCATAGGCCTTAACAATTTTTGCTTTGTATTTAATTTCATTGTTAACAATATTGAGCGTACTTTCAAGTCCGGCGTGCAAATTAGTCCATTGCCAGTCATCATTGCTATCAAGGTGGGAGAAGTCTTTAAGATCTTGAATGATTTTCTTCACCCGTGTCGCGCCTTCATGCGACTCTTCCAATAAATCGAGTACATCGGTCTTCAGAAACTCCAGATCTATTTTTTGTTTAAAGGCTTTAACTTGTGCAAGTTGGTCGATATTTTCGCTGGTTGCTTCAGATTTTTCGTAAAGCGCAATCAGTGCCAGTAAATTATCGATATAGTTTTTTAAGGAGGTCAGATTGGAATTGATATAACCAATGGGATTATTGATCTCATGTGCCACGCCGGCAGCCAATTGACCGATAGACGCCATTTTCTCCGATTGCAGCAGATGCGATTGCGCTTCTTGTAATTGAGTATTCAGCAGCAACTGTTGGTTTTTTTCAAATTCCAGGGTTTGATTGGTTTTGATCAGTTCCCGGGTGCGCTTTTTAACTTCTTCTTCCAATTGCAGATTGCTGCGAGCCAGTACTGATTCAGCCTCTTTTTGCGAGGTAATGTCCATGCCGCAACCCATCAACCCGGCAAAGCTCCCGTTCTTGCGCACTCTGGGGGCTGCTGTTTCATAGATCCAGGTGATTTTGCCGTCGGTGCCCAACAAACGGTATTGAATTTTGAATTTACTGCGTTCTTCAGCCGCACGAATATAGGTTTGGGTTACTTTGTCCCGGTCTTCAGGATGAATGGCGTTTAGCCATTGCTCGCGGCTGGGTATGTCGGGCGGTAAATTAAAAGTGGCGAACCAAAAGTGATTGCAAAAGATCGGTACATGATTAGCGTTGGTGATCCAGATTAATGCGGAAATATTTTCGGCTAATTCCTTAAAGCGGCTTTCGCTCTCGCGCAAGGCCGAGTACAGATTACTCTGAATGATTTCGCTGTGCTCGTGTTTATCGATGCTGATTTGGGCCGCATCAATGCCGCTGATCAGGCTGAGCGCCATTTTTTTGTCGGTATTGAGAATATGATGGTAAAGCCAATTGACCATATAATCCATCAGGTCCACTGAGATGGCGTTAATATCGGCCTGGACTTCGAGTTGGACCACCATCATTTTTGCTACAAATTCTTTATGTTCAGCGTCATGTATGGCGTGCATCGTTGGATTGAAATTTGCCTCCGACATCAGCTGATCTTCGTGCTGAAAGTGGTATACCGTGTAATCAATCAAGCCGTTTACAATTTTGATGATAGTGCCGCGGTCGGCGCCGATGGCGACAGCTTCGTCTAATTGGTTAGTTAAATCGATAAGATGTTTATGTTGCTTGTCAACGGATTCTATACCTAGCACCAGTTGATTGTTCCAATTCAAAATGGCCATATTGTTTGCAAGAAATTTAAGAAGGGGACTCTATGCATTATGGCACAATCCTTTAATGACATATTTTTTCCTGTTTAATGCAGGGTAAGGATTTGGTCGGCAAACTGTCGTCCGCTGTCAGTACAATGTGCAGCTTGGTCAATTGAAACGTTGAGTATGGCAAGCGCGGTGCAAAGGGGCTCGTGTTCCTCCAGAGCGGATTTATCCGGTCGTTCGGTATTGACGATCAACAAGTTGGCGGTATAGACCAGTAATCCGAGCGACTTGGTTGTAGCGGACTCAGGATAGGTTTCATGTTGTTCAATGGCTTCTTGAATCTCCTGAGGAAAATTCCAGTATTGTGCGGCTTTGCCGCCTATGATCGTATGATTAAAGCCTAATACCTTTTGTTCTTCCTCGATCCCGAATTTTTCAGACATTTTAACCAGTTGGCTGAATTCGTCAGGAAAAAGCATGACAATCACCAAGTCTCCGATGTCATGTAACAATCCGGCTGTGAAGGCAAAATCAGGACTGGTAGATGTACAGTTTGCAAGTTGCCGGGTACATTCGGCAACGGCCATGCTGTGATGCAGGAACAGGTCATAGTTAAAATCTTTATGTTGTGCAGGCAACATTCTTGAAAAACATAGACTCATCAACATGTCTTTGATTCGGTTAATGCCCAGTAACACAATGGCTTCGCGCAATGAACCTATTTCCCTGGACATGCCGTAGAAAGGTGAATTGGCAATGCGTAAAATCCGAATCACTATTGATGGGTCCTGACCAATCTTATCAACCAGCAGCGTTAAATTTTGCTTGCCGTTAATCTGCTGTAACGCTTCCATAAGCAGTGTCGGCATTGACGGCAAATTCGCCAAACGTGCAAATTTGTTTTTTAGGGCGGGCATTTCAGCTCTCCTTTAATGGCGACAAGACAATAATGATGCCTTTCGATTGGCTGATATCTCCCATTGTGTTTACTAGCACTCGTATGGAAACGCCTTCATTCAAGGTTACGATTTCGTCGTCAAGTTGTACAAGGTCGCCCGGATAGATTTTTTGCAATAATTGTAAAAGCACGTCGGGTAAAGCGTCACCCGCCATAAGGCCGAGTAGGCAGGTGCCGGGAGGTTGGCCGAATATTTCTTCGGCGCATTTGTTGGAGACAACTATCATACTCTGTTCGTCGATACCAATAATGCCTATCGGTAAATGCTCAAGGATTTCCTGTGAAATTTGCAATAAATTAATGCTGTGTATAATTTCGTGGGATTTATCGACTACTTTTTGTTCAAGATTCTGATTCAGTATGGAAAGTTTGTCATTGGCAGAGCGAAGTTCCCGGCTTAAACGCAAATTTTCCTGTTCCATTTCATAGTACTGAAATGCCTCGCGAATGTTATCCCGAAGCAAGTCATCATCCCAGGGTTTAGTTAGAAATTTACAAATCGCACCTTCGTTAATGGCGCTGGTGACTGATTCAAGTTCGGTATAACCGGACAATACAATGCGTAATGTCTTGGGATAAAGTAATTTAACCTTACGTAGAAATTCCACGCCGGTCATGTGCGGCATGCGTTGATCGGAAATGATGACGCCCACTTCGTGCTCCGCCAATAAGGCAAGACCTTCTTCGCCGTTACTGGCGGTCAGGATGCTATAGCCGTCAGGTCGTAAAGTGCGCTTAAGGGCATTAATGATGTTGACTTCATCATCTACCAGCAGAAGGGTGCGTGAAATTTGTGATAATTCACTCATGAATGGATCTCTAAAAATTGTATTTCAGCGCCCGCCACTAGTGGATGAGGGCTTCGAAAAATTCAAAAATCAGGACGTCTTATGCAGAATCACAACGGGTTCCAGGCAGAACGTGGAAACGAATGTATTTATATAAAATCTTGCTGATTTTTGCGCTCTTAGATTTAGACGCAGTCTCGGTATATTAGATTAGCGTCTCGGCAGAGTCGAAAGTGTCAATCATAAAAGTCGCTTAGATTAATGATAATTGAACGATTCGGCCGCGCGTTTATCTTGATAATATCAGGTTGATCTGCTTCCAAGGCATTGAGTATAGCACCTTTTTTATCCGGCAGAGGAATTGCCTGCCGATGTGTTACCTGTTGCGTGATCAAGTGTGTGATACTGCACCGGTTGATGCCAAGGGGGGCTGGAAATGGAAGTTAGCGGTATCAACTGTGTAAATGATTGTCGCCATGCGACCGAAAAATCCTACGATGTATGATGAGTTCGGGTGTTTGATTTCAATCGTTTAGCGGGGGATTTTCTTGCTGGAGACAGGTGATTTGAGTAAGAGGATTCAGCCTTAAAATTCGTGCCGAATCCTCTTATTTGTTTAGCGAGCCCAATACTTCATGGCTGATTTGGATGACTATCTTTGGTAACCATCGCTCATTCCATTGCCCAGAAAAGAACCGGCGGCGGCACCCAGTCCGGTAGCAATAGGATCGCCGCTACCCAGTTCATAGCCGAAAACACTGCCAATCACGCCTCCCGCCAATCCCTGATGGGAGCGTGGATCGGCTGAATACTGCGCCTGCCGCTGGTAATAATTAACCTGGGGCTGGGGATAATAATTAATTTGCGGCGCCGGGTAATAGTTGACCTGCGGTTGCGGATAATAGTTTATTTGCGGTTGAGGATAATAGTCGTCGTGGTGGTGGCCATGATGATGCCCCCAACCGTGACCATGGTGTCCCCAATCGCCATCAGCATAAGAGGGTGGTGAAAACAGGATTACAGCGGCGGTTAATTGAATTAAAAAGAGTAGCTTTTTCATGGGATTTTTCTCTCTAAATTATTGGATTTGTTGTTAAGTTAACAAAATCAAGCTTGCCGGTTAAACAGATACGTCATTAAAATCAGATCGGGTTAGCGTCTTCCAGCGACGCCATTGCCGAGATAAGAACCTGCGGCGGCGCCCAGTCCTGTAGCAATAGGGTCGCCGTTACCTATTTCGTAGCCTAAAACGCTACCTACAACACCACCGGCCAAACCCTGGTGAGAGCGTGGATCCTGGTAGTTTGAATACCGGGGCTGCTCCGGATAATACCTCGGCCCTTCGGAATGATGATTGCGGTGTCCTCTGCCGTGACCATGACCTTCTCCCCCAGATGCGCAGGATACAGATGAATAAATAATTGCAAGCATAAACAGTGGGCTTAAAAAGAATGATTTTTTCATGGGTATCTTCCTTAAATAATTGATTTAATATAGGTCTGGATTGAGTCGGCAAAGACGGTTGGCCAGTGATAAACTTTGGATTCATATTATTCTTCTTAACCTTAATGGCCGCTTAACAAATGCAATCGTTTGATGGGTGTTAAAGCCTATTCTCGAATCGCAATATCGCCAATTAATTGCCGGAATAATTCCGCTGTGTCGCTTATAATAATAGCTTACTTGAATCAATATTTACCCAATCTTAATGGCATCTTAATAAATGGAACAGTTTATCCCCGGTCAACGCTGGATTAGTAACACCGAGTCTGAACTCGGCTTAGGTCTTATTCTTGATGTAGCGCACAAGCGGGTCACAGTGCTTTTTTTGGCGTGTGACGAAAAGCGTATGTATGCGCAAGATAACGCCCCGTTAACACGCGTCCGGTTTTCGGCAGGCGACGTTATCGAGTCGATTGATGAGTACAAAGTGATCGTCACCGGTTTAACTGAGCAGGATGGCTTGATTACCTATCTAGGTAAGGATGAGGATGGACAGGACGTTCAGCTGGATGAGGTAGAACTGAATCATCATATTCAATTTAACAAGCCCCAGGATCGGTTGTTTATCGGGCAGGTCGACCCTACTGCCTGGTTTTTGCTGCGTTATGAAACCTGGCGCAGATTGCAACAACATCAGCAATCGCCGGTTAAAGGCTTGCTGGGCGGCCGCGCCTCGCTTATTCCTCACCAGTTGTTTATTGCGCATGAATCGGCTAACCGGTCTGCGCCACGCATCATGCTGGCCGATGAAGTGGGTCTGGGTAAAACCATCGAAGCCGGTTTGATTTTGCACCATCGGCTGATTAACGGCTTGAGCAGCCGGGTCTTGATTATCGTGCCGGAAACATTGTTGCATCAATGGCTGGTGGAAATGCTCCGACGCTTTAATCTGCGTTTTAGTATTTTTGACGAGGCGCGTTGTCTTGATACCTATGCTGAAGACGACATGCTCGCTGAAGCTGAACCGAATGATGACGTTGCCGATAATCCGTTTTTAACCGAGCAATTGATTCTATGCAGTCAGGGCTTTTTTTCCAATTACCCGCGCCGGCAACAACAGGCCATAGCGGCGGGTTGGGATATGGTGATTGTCGACGAAGCGCACCATCTGGAATGGAGCGAACAAGCGCCCAGTCCCGATTATCTGTTTGTCGAACAACTCGGCCGGATTTCCCCCAGCCTGATATTGTTGACAGCTACGCCGGAGCAATTGGGCAAGGAAAGTCATTTTGCACGGTTAAGATTGCTCGATCCCGACCGGTTTTACAGTTTTGCGGCTTTCGTGGAAGAAGAGCGCTTGTTCGAGCCGGTGGCGAACGCGGCCAAGTTGTTGCTGGCAGAGGAAGCGTTGAATGAAGCCGCGCAGCAACATTTAACCGTGTTGCTCAAAGATGACAATGTCGACGGCTTGCTGAAAAATCTGAATGATCCTGAACAATCGGCGGCAGCACGCGATGCCTTGATTAAGGTGTTGCTGGATCATCATGGCACCGGGCGGATTTTGTTTAGAAACTCGCGGCAAACCGTGCAGGGTTTTCCCGAGCGGGAACGTTATGGATATGCCTTAACCGGATCGGCTAATGTCGATGATTTGCAACAAGATCCGCGCTACGTGTGGCTGGTGGACAAGGTCAAACAATTGTCCGGTCAACGCCGCACCGGCTCCCAGCCGGTTGGCGGCATACACACCATCCTTGGCGATAAAGCCCTGGTGATCTGCAAACAGGCGCAAACCGCGATCGATCTGGAGCAAACCCTGAAAAACCGCGCCGGTATTGCTTCGGCGGTGTTTCATGAAGGCATGAGCATTATCGAGCGCGATCGGGCGGCGGCTTACTTTGCCGACCCTGACAGCGCTGCGCGGCTGTTGATTTGTTCCGAAATCGGCAGTGAAGGCAGGAATTTTCAGTTTGTGCATCATTTGATACTGCTGGATTTGCCGACCAATCCCGATTTATTGCAACAACGCATAGGCCGTCTTGATCGTATCGGCCAGAAACATATTATCCAGATTCATGTGCCGTATCTGGAGCATACTGAGTGTGCCGTGTTGTACCGTTGGTATGATGAAGGCCTGAATGCATTTGCCTGCAACAGTTCATCAGCCCAGCGGGTTGCCGATTTGTTGCACGATGAGCTGGCGGCGGTTTTGGATAGTAAAAATTCAGCCGATATTGATGCTCTTATCGCCAAGACCCAAACACTCAGCGTCGAACTTGAAGCGCAAATGCATAACGGTCGCGATCAATTGCTGGAGTTGAATTCCTGTCGCAAGGAATTGGCCGATGAGCTTATCGAGCAGCTGAATAGCTACGAGAAAGAAGGGGTGCTTTGGCCTTATATGGAAGACGTCTTTGAATGCTACGGTGTGGATACCGAGTTTCATTCGCCCGATTGCTTTATTGTCCGTCCCAGCGACCATTTGCGCGTTTCGCATTTTCCCGGATTGACTGAAGACGGCTTGACTCTGACCGTTAACCGGCAGATTGCGCTGGCGCGGGAAGACATGCAGTTCATGACCTGGGAACATCCGCTGGTCACTGCGTCGATGGATATGGTGCTGTCCAGTGAGACCGGCAACGCCGCGATCAGCGTGATCAAGCATAGCGATCTTAAAGCCGGGCAGTTTTTTCTGGAATGTCTGTTTATTGTCGAGTGCAGCGCGCCTGCCGAATTGCAGATCGGACGGTTCCTGCCCCATACCCCGATTCGGGTCTTGATCGATCAAAACCAAAAGGATGTAAGCGCGGACATTGATCATCGCGATTTGGTTGAAGTCGGCATCAAGTTTGATAAACATAAAATAATTGCCTTTTTGAACAGCCAGCGTCCGCACCTCATCAATATCTTGAGCGTGGCCGAGCAAAAAGCCAAAACCGATATGCAGCAGTTAGTCGATGAGGCGACCCAAGCCATGCTGGAATCGCTAAGCAATGAGATCAAGCGACTGGTCAGGCTGAAAAAAGTGAACCCGACCATCAGGACCGAAGAAATCGAGCAGCTAAAGGATATGACCATGCTGGCGCATGAAAACATCCAGGCCGCGCAGCTAAGACTGGATGCGGTCAGGTTTGTGATTACCAGTTGATGTTGAAGATTTACCGCGAACGAGGCTAAAAGGATTCACCACGAAGGCACGAAGGACACGAAGAAAAATATAAAACTTCGTGACCTTCGTGTCTTCGTGGTGAGTTAAAAACGCTTTGTTGAAAATGATGGCAATGCATTAAACCCCAATCTATCCAATAAATTATGATAAATATCGGCAAAATAAATAAGCTGAATGTAGTTAAACAACAAGGCGCTGATGTCTACCTTGATGACGGCACCTCCGGAAAAGTGCTGCTGGCGGACAGAAAACTGCCCGCCAACTGTAAGGTCGGCGATAGTCTGGACGTATTTGTTTATGTGGATTCGGAAGGCCATCTGGCCGCCACCGCCAAAAAACCGTTAGCCGAGGTGGGTGATATTGCCTGGCTGAAAGTCGTGTCGCTTAATTATGTGGGTGCGTTTCTGGATTGGGGGCTGCCTAAAGACTTGCTGGTGCCGTTCAGTGAACAATACCATGAGATGGAAGTAGGGCGCTCTTACCTGGTCAAAGTGTTTCTCGACGACAAAAATCGCATCGCCGCGACCACCAAGATTGATAAAGTGCTCAGCGATGAGTCGGTCGATTTTGAAGTCGGCCAAAAAGTGTCGCTGATCATCGCCGATCCTTCTGATTTGGGCATCAAAGCGATCATCAACAATAGCCATTGGGGCATGTTATATCAAAACGAGTTGTATCAGCCGGTCAGGAAAGGCCAGAAACTGGACGGCTACATTAAGCAGATACGGGAAGATCGTAAAATCGACCTCAGTCTGCATCAGCCGGGATACGGCAAAGTCGTATCGCTCACTGACAGCATTATAGCCAAGCTGAAAGCCAATAACGGCGAGTTGATGCTAAGCGATAAAAGCCCTCCGGAAGCCATTTATGCAACATTCGGAGTGAGTAAGAAAGTATTTAAACAGGCGATCGGCGCACTGTATAAGCAGCAATTGATCACCATTGATAAAAGCGGAATCAAGCTTGTTGGTTGATAATCGGCAGGCACAATATTCCACCTAAGTGAAAGCTGTATGGCTAAGATCAGAACCCATTACGACAATTTAAATGTGTCGCGCAATGCACCTGCAAGCGTTATCAAGGCCGCTTATAAGGCACTTTGCCAGAAATATCATCCCGATAAATATATCGGCGGGCATGAAGAAGCGCTACGGATAATGAAAAGTATCAATAGCGCTTATGCGGTGTTATCCGATTCCGGAAAAAGAGCCGAGCATGATCAATGGATAGACCGGCAAGAAAGGAAACGCGCGACCGATGATGCGCAGCGGATAATGACAATTATTAGCCAAAGCTATGTAGCTCCACCGGCAACGGCCACAAAAAATCCCCCCGCCTACCTTGCAACGATCAATAAACTCAGGAAAAAGGTCAGCTCGGTCGGCAATAAGATGCGGCTTGGCAGCACCCGGTTATTCAACAAAATAAACGTGGCTCTTTGGGGCAAGGGTGTTGTCGGCATCGTATTGGCGGCAACTATTTGGTATGTAGTTGACTTACAAACAACGACGGCACCGGTTAATCAAGATGTCGCGGACAGGCTGCAAAAAGCCAATCAACTGCTTAAACAGGGCCAAGTGGTCAAAGCGTTGCCGCTTTATTTGCCGCTGGCTGAGCAGGGCAATGTAGATGCGCAGTTTCAAGCAGGCATGATCTACGCGATGGGAAAGGGTATCGCAGAGGATGATAAACAGGCGGCCGGCTGGCTTGGCAAAGCCGCCGGACAGGGGCATAGGGAGGCGCAAACCAAACTCGGCTTTATGTATGCGACCGGAAAAGGCGTGGCGCAAAATTATAATACGGCCGTTGATTGGTTTTACAAAGCTGCCGAACAAGGCGATGTCACTGCGCAATATAATCTGGCCCTGATGTATGCATCAGGGCAGGGGGCTGCGAAGGATAATAGCCTGGCTTTTTCCTGGTACAACAAGGCGGCTGCACAGGGCGATCCCCGCGCCCAATATAAGTTGGGCGATATGTACGCAAATGGCTTGGGAATGGAAAAAAACAACAAGCAGGCGACCGATTGGTATCGCAAGGCGGCAAAACAGGGTTTGGCGGAGGCAATCGCCGCTCTAGAAAAAGTGGAAAGTAGTGAATAGCGGCACGATTTTCGCTCCTCACTTACTACCTGATGTTACGCAGTTAGTCGAATTTCGACCGCTTTAACATTAAGGAGTCGCTAGCGCGACACTTGATTGAATCGGGTTATCGCACCCGAAGGCGAGTTACTTTCTTTTGCTTCGCCTCGGCAACTGCTCCTGCGTTGCTCTACCTCCTGCATCCATGCAGTCGAAAAGAAAGTAACCAAAGAAAAGGCGACCCGGTTGCCGCTTACTTCCTGCGCTCCTCGCTTTTATCGAGGGTCAGCAGAAGGGGTTCCTGCCCCTCTGCTGACGCGCGGCATCCCTGCCGCACCCCTAACGGGCTGTTCTCGATAAAAGCTCCGGTGCTCGGCGCGGCAAACGGGAGAAATACCATCCGTGCGTAACATCAGTTACTACTTTTCCGCTACCTGCTTTTCAAGGTTTGCTTCATCTCCGGCAGCGGCATACTGATGTGATAGCCTTGGGCGTAATTGATACCCATATCCTTGAGGGCTTCCCAAATACCCTGATTTTCGACAAACTCGGCAACGGTGAGAATGCCGATGTCCTGGCACAATTTGGACAAGTTATGTACCAAGGCATAATCCACTTTAGAGGTCAGTATGTTACGTACGAACGCACCGTCAATTTTGACGTATTCAAAACGCAACTCACGCAAATAATGAAACGAGTTATAACCTGTCCCAAAATCGTCCAGGGCAAAGGCAAAACCTTTACGACGCAGATTGGTCAGAAACCGGCGCATGTTGGTCATATCGCCAATCGCTTCGCGTTCCAGTAATTCAAATACAATGCTTTCGGGTGGGAGTTGCAGTTGCTGGCAGAGTTCTTCGGCGTAACCTAAAATGCCTCGGCCTTGAATTTCCTGTACCGATAAATTGATAAAAATTTTCGCGTTTGCCTCAGGGCGGTTGTCATTCATACCAGCGCGTTTAGCGGCAAAAGAGTTGTTGATCATGGCGAGGTCGAGATCACGCGCCAGGCCGTATTTTTCAATGGTTTCGATAAACATCGCCGCCGAAGTCGTCTCTCCCGTTGGGGATTTAAGTCGGGCCAGCGTTTCAAAGGCATAAAGTTCGCCGGTTTGGCAGTTAACAATCGATTGATAATAGGGAATAATGCGGCCTTCTTTTAGCGCCTCGCGCAGATTTTCCGCATTATCACGTGTCTCGCGAATACTGACGCGTGCTTCCGTTGCATCAAAGGCACAGACGCTATCTTTACCCATGTCCTTGGCTTTGTACATGGCGGCGTCGACGCCCTCCAGCAGGGCATCAATGTCGTGTCCATCGCCGGGATAACTGCTCACGCCGATGGAGACGGTCAAATGAAAACGGTTGCCTTGTGCCGATGTGATGGCCAATTCCCGTAGTGCGCGACCTACGTTTTCGGCGACTATCCGCGCGCCTTTGGGGCCGGTTTCAGTCAGGATAATAGAAAACTCATCCCCGCCAACGCGGGCGCACAAATCACCCTTGCGCGTATGTTCAAGCAGAACAGTGGCGATTGCACACAGTGCGGTATCGCCGGTGGGATGTCCATAGGAATCGTTGATGTCTTTAAAGTCGTCCAGGTCGAGCATCAGTACGCTAAACTCATGCTGATGGCGCTCGGAACGACTGACTTCATAGTTTAACATTTCGTTAAACTGGCGGCGGTTGTGCAGCCCGGTAAGGGGATCATGCACTGCATAGTATTCAAGTTCCAACAGCGTACGCGATAACACCTTGCTGGAACCTACCACCATCACCATGACCGCGAGTATCGCGCGGATGACGCTTTCTTCCTGCGGTGACAGTTTTTTTTCCGCGGCGTAAGCGACCCCTAATAACCCTGCCAAATTGGGCGCATGGTCGGGTACCGGCACACTGATCATACGAATATCGAGTTCTGCTTTGATTCCGGCTCCACACTGGATATTAAATTCTTCAATATCCAGTGCCGCATCGGCGGGCAGCCCAATACTTTGAAGCATCTGGTGACTCAGAACACCTCGTGCCTGCACGCGTACCTCATCCGGATAATCACCCAGATAATACAAATAGAGTGATAAGCCATGTTCTTCCGCAAAGGCGATATAAAAAAAGTTGAACGGGAAAATGGCGTAAAAATCTGCCAGAATTTCCTGCACAAACTCTTTCCATTGCGAGATGTGTTCGTGCGACAGGATAATACGCTGCAACACCTGACTTTGTCGCTCCAGCAAGTCTTTTTCAATCAAAACCGAAGACAGCTCAAGCAAGGTTTGATTAAACTCGATCATCAGGTTTTGGATATGCTGATCGCTAGACGCCCACTGCTCACTGCGTTGTTGAAATAGTAAGTCAAGACTGTGATCCAGCCGGGTGCAGGTATCAATGATATGCGTAACCGTTGGGATCATGGCAATCATGGCGGCGGAGTCGTCGGTAGCCATAGTGGCCATAGCCGCCATCAATTTACTGATAATCTCTTGATGCACGTCATGATTAAGCTCGGACAAACCTGCTGCATAGTGTTGGGTGCGTGATTGATTTTCTAAAATTTCGGCAATCTGGCTGATAACCCTGAAGCGCAAAGCCTCCAGATGATTGGGCTCGGCAACCACTCCATGCGTTGCTCTTGATCGCTGTTCCAGACGCGATTCTACCTCCCTCATCCTTGGGGGCGTACCTCCTGCATCCATGCAGTCGTGTGATAAATTACTCATGCTCAGCCCTCGGTTTGTGCTTCTGCACCCATGCAGTCGTCATGCGGAAAGTGTCCGCCAGGCTGCATTATATCAATGCCACATTGCAGGTCTTTGAGCCAGTTTAGAAAATCCTGCACTGCAGCGCCCCGGTAAATCGGGCCGTGTTGCGGGGCTATCATCGCAATATCCAGATCGGCAATGGTGTCCAACCAACAGCGTATCGCCTTGTTAGAGCACATATAGCGACGGTGAAATCCCTTGATATAGGGGATGTGACCAGAAAAATCGTCTACAAACGCTTCATCTTTGTCCATGGGCATCATCGCCGCCCCGATGTCGCCGGTGAACAGGATTTTAGAAACCGGGTCGTAGACATTAATTTGGCCTTCGGAATGCAGAAAATGCGCGGGCACGATTTTTAGTTTAAAACCGGGCGCCGGCTCGCAGTCCTTGCCTTCGTTGGGGACTCCGACAAATTGCGACATGTCTTTCAAGCCGTAATGGGGCAAAAAACGTATCCAGATGCTGGAAACATACACGGGGCAGTGACACAATTCCAGCCAGGTTGACAGGCCGCCGACTATGTCAGGGTCTTGATGCGACAGAAAAATGGCTTTAATTTGCTCCGGCCTCACGTAGCGCAACATTTCTACCAGTACACGAGGCATCACCCCAAAACCGCCGGGATCAAGCAACACCCCGTCATTATGATGCGTGATGAGATACTGGTTGGAACGCACGCCCTGTTCTTTATCGCCCCAATCACTCTCGTTGAGTAAAATAAAACGGTGATCAACGGATTCAAATAATTTAATGTTACGCATATTCCCTAATCTTCTGCTGGGTTAGAATTTTTATATTTTCCCTAGTTTACTTCAGGTTATTTCAAAAAGTATAGGTATAGTCTTTTTTTAATAAATAAGATTGGAAAATCGTGTATTGCCGACGCAAAACGGATGTTAAAAATAGCCATGAGCCATGAGCCAGGCGATCGGCGACAAGACGGTGTGCCGATTATTTCTCGGCACACCGCGCTACACATGCTCCATGCATTGCTGTTCGTGGGGGGTATTGCTTCTTATCCGTGCAGTCGTTTGCCGGTTTTATTGCCGCTAACCAGAAGCGGTAACGCAAGAATGGCAAGGCACATTAGCCATACCATCAGTTGACAATTGGTTACGGAAAAAACAAAAGCGATGCCAAGTCTCTCGCCGACATTAGGATAAGCAAGGATAAAGTCGCGGCTTATCAGGAATGCTTTGGTTTCCCAGATAATAAGAGTCAAGCCTACGACCAGCAAGGCGTAGCCCATTATCTTATCTTGATCGGCCTTGGCCTTAAGGTGTCCACCCAATCGGTTAATCTCAATGGCCTTTAGCGACCACGGACGTTCAGTCATATAGCTGATGAGCATTAAGCCGAAGATACCTATAACAGGGATGTAAACGGCTACCGTGGGGAAACTGATATAACGCCCATTTATTGCCAGGCCGAAGGTTTTATAAACGGCATAGCCGGCAAACAGCATGCAGAGTGTATATATCCAGGCGCCGAATTTGGGATTGGCGGCCTTGTTGGCTAACAGGCCGTAGCCGCGCTGCAATATCAATCCGGCCAAGATGGCGTTTAAGCCCACGATTAACAGGGTCTGAAAACGCTGCCAGTCGCTATAACTGGTGTACCACAGGTTTTCGAGCATGTTGGGCAGCAAAAAAGACAGCAGTTGCGAGAAGGCCAAGAAAAACGCTAGACGCATGGTGGATAAAGCTTTTAACGATTTCCAGCCGAAGGCAACGATGATCAGGAACAGTATCGTTGACGCGATAACGCCGTTAAGCCAATCAGGATTTTCGTAGACCTTGCCGGTCAGGGGAAAAACTTCTTTACGATCAACCGAAAAAAGCCCCCAGTTAGCGCCGACCACGCCTTCAAGTTCGCTTTTCCATGATTGGTTAAAGGCTTCGACAATGTTGTAATCAAAGCCGTTTTTAGTGGCGACTTTAATTAATGCGCGGATGAATTTCGCTTCGTTGACCACGCTCGGCACCGACCAGCCGCGTTGACGACCTTCGCCCGGCCATCCCGATTCGCCGATCAGTATGGGTTTGCCGGGAGCAATGGTGTCGGCCTCCTGCTGAACCTGCTTGAAAATACGTTCGATATGCGCCGGTGCCTGGTCTACGGTGATAGGTTCGTCTTCCCAGTAAGGCAGAATGTGGATGGTAATAAAATCCACTTCTTTGATTAATTCCGGGTATTTCATGTACATGGACCATACATCCGCATAAGAAACCGGTTGTTTAACAGACCGTTTTACTTCCCGAATGTATTCAATCAGCTTCTCCGGTTTCAGGTCGCCGCGCAACAATACTTCGTTGCCGACGATAACCCGCTTGACTACATCGGGGTTTGCGTTGGCGGAACGGATGACTTCGGCGATTTCCGCTTGATTGTCTTCTTTAATATTGCCCAGCCAAGCGCCTTGAATCATCTTCAAGCCATGCTTTTGCGCCAAGGAGGGAATGATCTGCATACTGCCTTCCGCACTGGCATAGGTGCGGATAGAGTGGGTTGTTTCACCCATCAAACGCAAGTCGGCGTCAATTTGTTCGGCAGTCGGAAATTTTTCATCCAAGGGGCCTTGGCCTTCCCGAAACGGCGCGAATGATAGGCTGTTGAGTTTTCCTGAGGGGACGTCCGGCCCTACATCTTGGGGTAAGTTGATTGACCAGCTCAGCAAGCCGTTGAGCAAAACAACCAATAAAGCGAATGAAGCAATTTTCATAAATAAAAGTAAGTAGGGGTTGTGAGTCGTGAGTGGCGAGTGGCGAGTGGTGGCTCTGTGATTTTCACTCTCCACTCACTATTTTCTACTCCCCGCTTTTCATTGCTCATCATCTCATAATTACCACTTTTTGAATACGGCCAGCGGTGTTGATAAGGCTGGCGGAAATCGATTTTTTACCGCTTAAACTACGCAAACCATGAGCAGTTCAGCTAAAATGCGATTCTTTTTGCTTTTGTAATCTTATGGCTAAAGATATTCGTATTGAAAGATGGAGCGGCCCGGCTCTGGAACAATTTATCCCGGAACTGGCACGACTCAGAATTGAAGTGTTTCGCGACTTCCCGTATTTGTACGACGGGGATATCGATTATGAAAAAAAATATTTACAGACTTATATTAACTGTCCCGAGAGCGTTATTGTCATCGCTTTTGATGGCGATAGCCGATCCTGCTCCCGGCAGGATTCCGGCATACACACCATCCATGGCGATAAAGTGGTCGGGGCATCGACAGCCATCCCGATGAAATATGAAACCGATGAACTGAAAAAGCCGTTTCTCGACCAGGGTTACAATCTTGACGAGGTGTTTTATTGCAGTGAATCGGTGCTGGACAAAAATTATCGCGGCTTGGGTATCGGCGTGCGTTTTTTTGAGGAGAGGGAAGCTCACGCGAAAGAGTTGGGTGGCTTCAAGTATATTTGTTTTTGTTGTGTAGAACGGCCTGTAGATCATCCCAGACGACCGGCCGATTATGTGCCGTTGGATCAATTCTGGAACAAACGCGGCTACGTCAAGCATCCTGAGCTTAATACAACCTATATCTGGAAAGACCTGGATGATGTTAATGAAACACCTAAACCCATGACCTTTTGGCTGAAACATGAACGTTAAAATTGCGACCGCCCAATACGACATCAGTTTTCTGGAAAACTGGTCTTCGTATCAAAGTAAAGTTGAACGCTGGGTTGTTGAAGCGGCTGAACAGGATGCGAAAATTCTGCTTTTTCCCGAGTATGCCAGTATGGAGCTGGCCTCGCTGTTTATCGCCAGGGATGGTGTGTATGCCGAAATCCTGCCGGGAGCAGGTTCGGCGGGCGAGGCCGTTTATTCATCGTTAAGCGGGCAACTGGCCGCCATGCAGTCATTGCTTGATGATTATCTGGACTTGTTCCGGAGTTTGGCTAAAAAATACCAATGCATCATCCAATCGGGTACGTTTCCGGTAAAAACGGATTCAGGCGCTTATCGAAACCGGGCTTACCTGTTTATGCCGGACGGTCAAATTGATTATCAGGATAAATTGATGATGACCCGTTTTGAAAACGAGCAATGGCTGATTCAGAAAGGTGAGGAATTAAGGTGTTTCGATACCGAATACGGAAGAATCGCCATCAACGTTTGCTATGACAGCGAATTTCCGATGCTGGCCAGAAAGCAGGTCGAAGCCGGAGCCAATCTTATTTTAGTGCCCAGTTGCACCGATACGCTTGCCGGTTATCATCGCGTTAAAATAGGCTGTCAGGCAAGAGCCTTGGAAAATCAGTGCTATGTCGTTCAATCCACCCTGGTAGGCGATGCACCGTGGTCTGAAGCCGTGGATGTCAATATCGGCGTGGCGGCTATCTATACGCCTGTGGACCGCGGTTTTCCTGATAACGGCATTCTAGCGGAGGGCAAGCTCAATGCCGTGCAATGGGTCATTGCCGAAGTATCGCTCAGTGCTTGCGGTACAGTTCGGGAACAGGGGCAGGTTTTTAACTACAGGGACTGGCCGCTGCAAAATGCATTTTAGGTTCAAGGTTCAAGGTTCAAGGAATTATTGCGCCCTTCACCTTGAACCTTTTACCTTTATCATCAATTAAAAATAGCTTCAAAAGAATAGCCGTTAAATTCCAGAATTTCTTTCATTCTTTTTAAGCCATCCATTTGAATCTGTCTGACCCGTTCCCGGGTTACGCCCAGCTCTTGAGCAACTTGCTCAAGGGTTGAGCCTTCATAGCCGCAAAGTCCATAGCGACGGCAAATGACTTCGCGCTGTTTTTCGGAAAGTTGGAATACCCATTTGGCAATATTGTGTTTAATGCCATCTTCTTGTATTTTTTCAGCGGGCGACAAGCTCTCGCCATCGGAAATGGACTCGACTAACGGCTTGTCGAAATCCTTGCCGCCCGGCATATCGATGGATGTAACCCGCTCATTGAGTTTGAGCATCTTTTCAACTTTATTGACCGGTATATCCAGATGCTCCGCTATATCTTCGGCATTGGGTTCATGCTCGAGTAATTGCGACAAATGGCGTTGAGCTTTAAGATAAGTATTCATTTCTTTCACGATATGAATCGGCAAACGAATGGTTCGCGTCTGATTCATAATGGCGCGTTCGATGGTTTGCCTGATCCACCAAGTTGCATAGGTTGAAAACCTAAAACCTCTTTCGGGATCGAATTTTTCAACTGCGTGCATCAAGCCAAGATTGCCTTCCTCAATCAAGTCAAGTAACGGCAAGCCTCTATTCAGGTAACGGCGGGAAATCTTAACGACCAGGCGTAAATTACTTTCGATCATGATTTTACGGGCAGCCTCATCGCCCAGCAAGGCCCTGGAACCGTAGATTTTTTCCTGGTCCGCGGTCAGTAATTGCGAGCGGGACAGCTCATTTAAATAAACCCGCGTCGCATCCATGCTTTTGTCTTGCCGCGATTCAATGGTAATTATCTCATCAATATCATCGGCTTGTGCTCCATGCCTTGCTCTGCTTCCCGCATTCATGCCGTCGAATACTTCACTGATAGCTGATGTCTGGAGTTCATCGTCGAAAGACAAATCGTCATCAAATAATACACAAACATCATCGTCTAATAGCTCAACCAATTCTGCTTTCATGATAACCTCTACATTGTTCGACCTGAGTCGAAATGGTTTTATTATTTTTCCGGTAAAAAACTAAGTGGATTCACCGGTTTGCCGTTTTTTCTTATTTCAAAATGCAGCGATGTTTTGTTTGATCCTGCTTGCCCAACTTTTGCAATAACCTCACCTTTTTCTACGGTGTATCCTTCGGCAACGAGCAGTCGGCTATTATTTGCATAAGCGCTTAAATACAAATCGTTGTGCTTGATAATCAGCAAATTACCGTAGCCAATCAGGCCTTGTCCGCTATACACAACTTTACCCGCTTCCGCCGCACTTACGTCCTGCCCCATTTCGCCGGCTATATCGATACCTTTGTTATCGGCTTGAGAAAAAGATTTTAAGACTTTTCCCCTTACCGGCCATTGAAAGTTTAACTTTAACATGTTTCCATTATCAATTGAAATAATTGGTTTTTTTTGTGGACTACTTCCGTTTTTTTCAGTGATATTATTAAAAGGCTGGATTTTATAGGGCAGTTTGTAAGTTGGATTGGGTTTATTATTTAATGAAATAGCGGTTTTTTTCTGTGAGCTGATTCTATTTGTTGCAGTGGCAGTTACGAGGTTTTGTTTTGTCTTTGTTGGTGTGCCCGCATCCGTACGATCATGGATAGGCGTGTTGTTCCCCAAATTCGGGTCGGAGAGCCTTATTTTTTGACCTATTTCTATCGTATAAGGCGGCGCAATCCGGTTCCATTGCGCTAATTGCCGATAATCCAGGTCATAAATCAAGCTTATTGCATATAAGGTGTCGCCTTTTCTTACCTGATGATATTTTGTCTCGTCTTTAGCAATATCAGGGTAATTTGTGCTGACAGGGGCATAGTTTGGGCTGACAGGGGCACAGCCATTCAATAAAGCCGACAGCATGGCAAGGAAAATAAGCTTTGAAGTAGTAGATGTCATAGCGGGTTATTTTTTTAACAAAAGCTTTTTGGCCAGATTTATTTTTGCGGCCAAATAATCCGATCCACCACGATCGGGATGCATTTTTTGCATCAATTTGCGATGTGCGGCAATAATTTCAGATTCCGATGCGCCCATCTTTAAACCCAATATTTCATAAGCCTCTTCAACCGACATGTCGCCTTTGGTACTGGTTTTATTTTGCCGTTGCGAGGTATTCTGTTTTGCAGCGTTGAAGTCTGACCATAGCCGGTGTAAATAGGGCGAATAACGTAACAATACCGGCATTAAGCGGAATAAGAAGGCGATAACCACCCCCGCCAACGCAAAAAAACCGTTCAAGCGCCCGGTTGCGGTCAAATAAAGCACGATCAGCCCGGTAACGAATAGAAATAAGATCTTGCTATAACGGGCCAATACGGTTGGCGAGGTTTTTAAAAATTTACGTATCCCAAAAAATGCGATGATAAATAACAAAATCAGATAAATTCGAATCAAGGTTTACTCCTGAATTAATGATCCGTTCAAGATCGTTCACAAGGCTTCCGCTCCTTGGCAATTGCTCCCGCATTAATCTCTACCCGCTGCATCCCTTGCCTGGATTTGATCGCCATGAGGGTTGGAAATATCGCAAGACCCAGCAGCAGCCACAGCCATGTAGGCATAGTATTTGGATAAATAATACCTTAGAATATGACATCTTATGATAACAATCTAATAATTTGGTTGATATGCAGAATGCTCAAATTCCGATTTTAGGTTTTGTTGCCGCAAGCGGAACCGGCAAAACTACGTTACTGACCGAATTGATCCCGATTTTAAAACAAAGCGGCTTGCTCATCGGCCTGATCAAACACAGTCATCATGATTTTGAGATTGATCAGCCCGGAAAAGACAGCTTTCGTCTGAGGGAAGCCGGTGCCTCGTCCGTCATGCTGGTATCCCGGTACCGACGCGCGATCATTACCGAATTCACCCCGGAAAAAGAACCCCGCTTGGATGAGCAGTTAAAGCAGTTCGATCAATCCGAACTGGACCTGATCCTGGTTGAAGGCTTTAGGGCGGAACAGTTTCCTAAAATTGAATTGCATCGACCCTCGCTCGAAAAACCCTTGCTTTACCCAAACGACCCGGACATCATCGCGATAGCGACAGATGCCGCACTGGAAACGCCGGATTATTTAGTGCAACTTGAACTTAACCGGCCTGAAATGATTGCCGCCTTTATCCAAAACCATGTTATGAAAAGCCATGATTGATGCATGCAGCCAGGAATCCAGGCCGTTATTGTCTATTGACGACGCGCTGGGCAGAATCAAGACGGCCGTAAACCCTGTAAACAGCACAGAAAAAGCAGCGTTAAAAAACGCCTTGGGACGGGTGCTGGCAGAATCGGTTTATTCACCGGTCAATATTCCCCATTACCGGAATGCGGCTATGGATGGCTATGCTTTTGCAAGTCGAGACATGGCTGACGGGCAAGCGTTTACGTTGGCTTTGGCCGGAACTTCCTGGGCCGGGCGGCCATTTCAGGGACGGTTGCAAGCCGGTCAATGCGTCAGGATTTTTACCGGCGCGGTGGTGCCGGAGCAAGTCGATTCAGTGATCATGCAGGAACATGTGCAGGTTCAGGAACAAACCGTACATTTTCCGGCTGATACACGGGCGCTACAAAATATCAGGGAAATCGGCGAAGACGTTAAACAAGGCGAGTGCTTAATAGCCCAGCCTAAAAAGCTGACGGCGGTTGATTTGGGTTTACTGGCCTCAGCCGGTATTGATGAAGTTACCGTTAAGCGTCAGTTAAAAATCGCTCATTTTTCCACCGGCGACGAACTGACCTCATTAGGCCGACCGCTGGAACCGGGTAAAATCTACGACAGCAACCGCGCTATGCTGGGCGGATTGTTGTCGGACCCCGGCTACAGCGTTGTTGATCTGGGTGTCATCCCCGACAACAAACAGTTGCTTGAAGACCGCTTTATCGAAGCGTCCCTGAGCTATGATGTGATTATAACCACCGGCGGCGCTTCGGTCGGCGAAGCCGATTATGTCAAAGAAATCCTGCAAAGCTGCGGCGAAGTCAATTTCTGGAAAATTGCGATAAAACCCGGTAAACCGCTGGCTTTCGGCAAAATAGGGCAGTGTCATTTTTTCGGGTTGCCCGGCAATCCGGTAGCTGTCGTCGTGACCTTTCAGCAGATTGTAGCGCCCGCGCTAAGGCAGCTTTCCGGCGCACCGTCTGTCAAACCGTTAAGGTTTACCGCGACATGTACCTCGGCATTAAAAAAATCTCCCGGACGGCAGGAATATCAGCGCGGCATCCTCAGTCAAGATGAAAACGGCGAGTTCTTCGTCGCTTCAGCGGGTCAGCAAGGCTCGCACATCCTCAGCTCCATGAGCCAAAGCGGCTGCTACATCGTCTTGCCGGAAGCGTGCAAGGGCGTGCAGGCAGGTGACAGGGTAACGGTTGAACCGTTTAGTTTGCTGATATAGCGGGTTGCAAGCGGACGGGACTGTGAAGGTATCATCTAAATCAGGCTAAAAGCGTTATTCACCACGAAGGCACGAAGAACATGAAGTTTTCAGATATTTTTCTTCGTGCCTTCGTGGTTATACGGGTGTTGGTACGTTCACAGTTTCTGATGTCCTGAAACACGGATTTTCCGGCATCACGCAGCTTGTTGCCGTTGGTTTCGCGCTCGCCATGGTCGGGTCCGTGGCGAAGCGCAAACAAATTATAAAAAAACGGGCGCATTCGAGTAACGCAAAGCGTTCGCTCTTTATCAATTCCTTAATGAGCTCGAGCTTGTATATCAGGCCTTTTTAACAAACTCCGATTTAAGTTTCATCGCGCCAATACCTTCGATTCTGCAATCAATATCATGGTCGCCGTCGACCAGACGGATGATTTTGACTCGAGTGCCGACTTTGACCACCGACGATGAGCCCTTGACTTTAAGGTCTTTGATGACGGTGACGGTATCGCCGTCTTGCAATACGTTGCCGTTTGCATCCTTAACGATACGGGCATCGGAGCTATCTTCGGCTGTCCCATCTTTTGGCCATTCGTGTGCGCATTCAGGGCAGACATACATCATATCGTCTTCGTAGGTAAATTCTGAGCCGCATGCGGGACATTTGGGGAGACTATTCATTGCTTTCCTTAATGTAGAGTTGTTTCAACCTTGTGGAATACAAGGCGTATTGAGGCGACATAATGCCAGATTTAGGCGTTTACTTCCATTTCACGAGGGATTATGTCTATTCGGGCCGCGCAGATTCAGGCCATTAGGGGTGAAAGCGGCGGTATGCGAAGAGGGCAGTCGGCGATTTTAGATAATGCTTAGGATTTGGTTGAAAATAACTTCCCGAAACCACTATTTTCGATCGTCGAGCCGTTCGTGCTGAGCTTGTCGAAGCATGATCGGCTTGACGCGGTAGGCCGAAATTTTTCCGCTCACCCTTCGACAAGCTCAGGGCGAACGGAAAAATTTCACTCAATCCATATCGGGAAGTTATTACTGACCATATCCTTATTTCATTCCGCCAAAAGCTAAACAACCACGGGCTTTTGCAGCGCCGGTTTCAATTTTGTAACAAGACCCACTAATTCACCCGCTCGACTTTAACCAAAATATGCATCTGGCTTTTGTCGCTTTGGCGCGTATTAACAAGTGCGCTGTTTGTACTGCTGCTACTGCTTTCGCCACCGCCCCCAAGTTCCACCCATTCGCCAAGATTAATCCTGATTGTCGATTGCGCATCCCGGGTCTCGATCAGTCCCCGTCCGTTCATTTTGTCCGACCAGGGCGATACGCTCAGAATGACTTGTTGTCCGGCCAGTCTGGGTATTACCGCAAAACCGGTGGTCGCTTCAGTATATTCGGTCGTCGTGGGGTAACCGTAACCGGAAAAATTTTGTCTCGGGTAAACATTGCCCGCTTTAATCTGAGCCGGGACGCCTTCCATGGTTCGAACGGTCTGGGTGTTTTCGTCGGCGCCTTTATCTTGAGTCTGATACAAATGACCGATGATCCTGCCGCCGGATCTTGATGGGTCATTGACCGGGATATTCAGTTGAGCCCTGGCGGCCGCGTTAAGTTCATCGGCGGTAGTCTGTCTGCTCTGAATGACGGTGATGAGCAGATTGCTTTGGCGCACATCCAGTTGATTGATGATGGCCTTGATTTCAGCCAGCTTGTCGGGCGTAGTTTTGACCAGTAAATTGGAGCCGTTATCGACCAGTTGGGCGGTATCCCCAAGCAATGGCGCGAGCAACGACACTATCTCGAACGCCGGTCGATTGGTTAAGGGAATTACTTCGATAACTGTTTCCGCGGCAACAGCGCTGCTGCCAAGCAGGGTTACGAAAATCAAGGCTAAAAGTTTTTTCAAGGCGATGCTCCGGTGCAGTAACCATTAATCGCTATGGTATAACGTTGTGCGTGCCATCCGAAATTCTTTTTCGTAATACCGGTCGGGTGATTTGATGCCTGCTTCCGACAGCCGATTTTTCCATGGTCAAGCCGGATCGATTACCTGGAAAACAGTGGTGAGGGAAAAACCACAATCAATCGTCCACCCTGTGTTGGAGCAATTTAGTTCCGAACGGGTATTGAGTTTTCAAATATATTGGGGACGTTTATGAATGAACCACAACGTATCGAAGCGGCGAAAACCGACGATGTTAATCGGCGGCAAGCCGGACAATTGTTGATATGAATGCGCAACTATCGGTCTCAACCAACGTCGTCTGGCACCGCGCCACCGTAACCCGCGCTCGGCGTGAAGCGCAAAACGGCCATCGCGGCGCGATCTTATGGTTCACCGGATTGTCCGGGTCGGGTAAATCGACACTGGCTCATGCCGTCGAAGAGGCGCTGCACCACCGGGGCTGTCGCACCTTCGTACTGGATGGCGATAATGTTCGCCACGGCTTATGCGGCGACCTGGGCTTTTCGGCGCAAGATCGCCAGGAAAACATTCGTCGCATCGGTGAAATGGCCAAGATTTTTATGGAAGCGGGTGTCATTGTGCTGACCGCCTTCATATCGCCCTATCGTGCAGACCGCGAGCGGGTGCGCGGCATAGTGGAGCGTAGCGACTTTATCGAAATTTATTGCAACACACCGATCGAAATTTGCGAGTCGCGCGACGTAAAAGGCCTTTATAAAAAAGCTCGGGCCGGACAATTAGCGGAATTCACCGGCATCACCTCACCTTACGAAATACCAGAAAATTGCGAACTCACCGTGCATACCGGAACAACAGATCTGGATGTCTGTGTACAACAGGTTATCGATAAAACGACGCAGCATGGCATTATCGCCAGTGCAAATTCCAGGCGGGAACGCAGCAAAAAAGCATGAACCTGGAAAAATCATTTCGTCCACGAAAAACACGAAAAGCACGAAAAATTTCAAAGAGATACCGAACTGTAGACTTTTACCCAAAGGGTGAGCAGATAAATCAATGCAACATACTGATTTATTTCGTGTCGCCTGGGAGCGCCTATTTTTGGCTTTCGTGTCTTTCGTGCTTTTCGTGGACAATTGCGGTTTTTAGCATGAACCTAAAAGCTGCGATTGGCCCACGAAAAACTGCTATGAGGAAAAAATCACAACCAATCGTCTACTCAGTGTTGGGCAATTTAATCCCGGTTCGGCGATGTCATGAGATTCTTCAGTATTTTTAACATTATTGAGTTTTCCACCTGGTTAGAGGGAATGATTTATGAATGAAGCGCAGCTGATCGAAGCCGCGAAAGCGGGCGACATTAATCGGGTGCAAGCCTTGATTGATGATGGCGAGGATTTGGAGCAAAAAGACAATTACGGTTGGACGGCATTGAACTGGGCAGCCGGTCATGGCTATTTGGCTATTGTTCAGCTTTTACACAAAGCCGGAGCCAATGCAGTCAATAGCGGCCGCGATCTTAGAACGCCTTATCAAATCGCCTTGGCGGCCGCACAGGTGGAAGTCGCAAGCCTGCTGCAACAGGTGGAGCAAGACAGCGGCATTGGGTCGGAAAGATCTGTTCGTCCGTATTGCAAAGCCTACCCGGTCAAAGTGTTCGATCAATTTTCCAGTTGGCGGCCAACGCTGGCGGACGACGCCGTGGTCTATCTGCATCAGGATTTTAGCGTCACCGCGTCGATGTGGCATGGGGAGGATGTGGTATTTGACCGGGTTTCGGAAGACTGGCGAAATTATTGCCGGGATCGGCTGGGTTTTCATGTGCCGACCGATTTGGAACTTGCCGCCGATTATCGGCAACGCAGGCCGGAATAAGGTCACCCAAGCCTGTCCTGAGCTTGGCGAAGGGCATAGCGCGAGGTGGCTTTTCCGGCGATTCCCGATGGTGTTTTGCAGGAACCTCCCGTTTTCGCTGTCGCTCAAGCGGGCTTATTACGGCCTACAGGGCGGCAATTCAACAGACGACTCATTCAAAGAGAGTAGGGCGAATATGTTAAACAAACAACACAGTTTTGACGGCGTAGATGAGGATGCATCATTTGGCAACGCCGCATCCCTGATTGAATTATTGCAGTTGCGGGCGGAGCGGCAAACGCATCGCACCGCCTATACGTTCCTGGAAAACGGCGAACAACCCATTCAGTCGATGACTTACGGCGAGCTGGACTTGCAGGCCAGACAGCTGGCCGCGCAGTTGCAGGCGCTGGGCTTGCAGGGCGAGCGCGCGATTTTGCTGTATCCGCCGGAATTGGACTATATCGTGGCGTTTTTCGCCTGCCTTTACGGCGGTCTGATTGCGGTACCGGCGTATCCGCCGAGCAACGGCCGACACATGCCGCGGTTGCAGGCGATCATCGATGACAGTCAGGCTGCGGTGATACTCAGCACGCAAAGCGTCGCCAATACGGTGCGCCAGTTTGCAGTCGACAGTGCCGGTTTGTTAGATAAACGATGGCTGATTACCGACAATCTTGCCGCCGTCGACGCAAGCGCCTGGCGCTTGCCGACCTTGCACGACCATGATCCGGCTTTTTTACAATACACCTCGGGTTCCACCGGCAACGCCAAGGGCGTAATAATCAACCACGGCAATTTGATGGCGAATCAGCAGCTGATCAAGCGGCGCTTCGGCCACAATGCCCAGTCGACGGTGGTCGGCTGGTTGCCTCTGTACCATGACATGGGCTTGATCGGCAACGTCATGCAGCCTTTGTATTGCGGGGCCAGCGCCATTTTAATGTCGCCGATGGCGTTTCTTGAAAAACCCGTCCGCTGGCTGCAAGCCATCAGCGATTACCGCGCCCATACCAGCGGCGGGCCGAATTTTGCGTTCGAGCTGTGCGCGCGGAAAATATCGCACGATGAAAAAGCGGGGCTGGATCTTGGCAGCTGGCGTCTGGCTTTCAACGGCGCAGAACCGATTAGTCCCGACACTATGAACCGATTTGCTGCCGCTTTCGCAGCCTGCGGATTTACCCGTAAAGCTTTTTATCCCTGTTACGGCTTGGCGGAAGCAACCTTGCTGGCTACCGGCGGCGATAAAAATGCCGAGCCTACGGTGGCGGCTTTTTATAAGGCCGATCTGGAACAAGGCAAGGTGCGTCCTGCCATCAGCGGCGATGACGAGACCCGCCGGCTGGTCGGCTGCGGCGGTATCGATGTTGATGCCGCGCAACGGATTCGTATCGTCGACCCCGAAACCGGCGAGCCGTGCAGAGACGATCAAATCGGCGAGATTCAACTCGGCGGCCCCAGTATCAGCCAAGGTTATTGGCAAAATGCGGCGGCCACCGGGCAGGCGTTTATCGGCGATGCAAACAGTCAACACCGCTGGCTGCGCACCGGCGATTTGGGCTTTATCGAGGGCGGCGAATTGTTCGTTTCAGGGCGGCTGAAGGATCTGATCATCATCCGCGGCCGCAATTACTACCCTCACGACCTGGAATATGCAACCGAAGCGGCGACCGATGCGTTAAACCCCGGCTGTACGGCCGCTTTTGCGCTAAGCGGAGACGACGGCGAAAAACTGGTGGTGCTGGCCGAGTTGAAACGCAACCGCTTAAGACAGCCCGACTACCGGGCCGAGTTTGCCGCGATACGCACCCGACTGGTCGAGGAATGCGGCATACAAGCCGATACCGTGATGCTGTTGAAGCCGGGAGCGATCTTGAAAACCAGCAGCGGCAAAATCAGGCGCTCGGCTTGTCGGCAGGCCTTCGAGCAGCAGCAATTTAAGGTTGTTGCCGTCGATGAGCTGAACGGCGACGGTAGTGTAGAACCCGACACAGCTAAACCGATGCAAAGCGTGGAGCCGACTTTATTGAGGCAGGTATTGCTGTCGATTGCCGATGCGGAGGGCGCTCGTTTACTGGCGCAAGTTCTGGTTGAAAAAGTGGCGGCTTTGTCCGGCTTGGCGGTCGAAGCTGTCGATATGGCGCAATCGCTCCCAAGTCTTGGCGTGGACTCGCTGAAAGCCGTGGAGCTGAAATACTTTATCGATGAGTTGCTGGCTATCGATTTGCCGGTGGCGCAGCTGCTCGGCAATCATTCTCTGGCGGTGTGCGCCGAACAGGCTTTAACGTTGGCGAAATCCGGCCAAGCGCAAATCGCGCCGGTAGCGGTTGAAGACAACGATGAGCAGCCGTTATCATTCGGGCAGCAGGCGTTGTGGACCGTCAATCAAATAGAAGCGGACAGCTCGCTGTATAACATGCCGGTTGCCATGCACATCTGCGGCAATCTGGATAAGTCGGCATTAAACGGCGCACTGGCCGCGCTGTTCGAACGCCATGCGCAATTACGCAGCGGCTTCCGGCTTAACCGGCAGACCCAAACGGTGCGTATCCCGCTGGCGGAGCCCCAGCATCGATTGGTCAGCGTGACTTGCTACGACGAGCGGCAACGCAGAGAAGCCATCGCCGCTTTCGTGCGCAAACCGTTCGATTTAGAGCAAGGTCCGTTACTGAAAGCCGCCTTGTTCAGCTGTGCCGACGACGATCATGTGCTGGTATTTTGCGCGCATCATATCGTCGTCGATTTTCGCTCGTTGTCGGTGTTGCTGGCAGAGTTCAAGGCAAGTTATCTAGGACAGATTCACGATTTGCCGGAGCCTGCGGCGAGTTATGCCGATTATGTCGCCTGGCAATCGGCGTATCTGGCCGACCGGCGCGCCGAACAGGATTGGCAATACTGGCAACGGCAGTTGTCCGGCGATCTGCCGAAACTGGCTTTGCCTATCGAACGGCAAACCGCCTGTTCGTCGTCATGCCGGGGACAAGCGGAAACACTGACTATCGCAGCGGATACCCTGCAACAGCTCAAGCGACTGGCCGCTGAGCAGCATACAACCTTGTATACGCTGCTGCTGACCGTGTTCAAAACCCTGCTTTACCGCTACAGCGGCCAGCAGGACATCATCGTCGGCTCGCCGACGCTGGGCAGGCCGAAGCGGGAGTTCGCCGATACCGTCGGTTATTTCGTCAACCCGGTGGCGCTGCGTTCGCACCCCACTGCCGAGCAGCGCTTTAGCGATTATCTGGCCGAAGTCAACGCGACCGTGCTGGATGCGCTGACTCATCAATATTACCCGTTCTCGTTGCTGGTGGAAAAATTGCAGCCCGAGCGTGAGCAGGGAGCGTCGGCGTTTTACCGCGCCTGGTTCGTGCTGCAAAGCGGCGGCGCATCCGACGCCGCCGAACTGGCCTTGGGCATACCGGGCATAGCACTGGATTGGGCCGGTTTGTCGGTCGAAAGCTATGCGCTGGAAGAGGTCGCCGCGCAATTCGATATGGCCTTGCTGATGGCGGAGACCCGGCAGGGCTTGGCCGCTTCGTTCCAGTACCGCAGCGAGCTTTTATCCCGCACCACAGTGTTAAGATTTATAGCCCATTTCCAATGCCTGCTGCACGGCATGCTTGCCAATCCCGACAGCCGCTTATCGGAACTGCCGCTGCTGACCGTGCTTGAGCGCAAACAGTTGGCGGAATGGAACGCAACCGGTATCGATTATCCGCACAGCAACACGATACACAGTGTTTTCGAAGCCGTTACCCGGCAACAACCGCAAGCTGTCGCGCTGGTTTATCAGGAACGGCGCCTTAGCTATGCCGAACTGAATGCCCAAGCCAACCGTCTGGCGCAGTGTCTACTGGCGCAGGGCGCGGGGCCGGAAAGGCGCGTTGCGCTGTGTATTTCGCGCTGCCCGGAACTGGTGGTGGGGATCTTGGCGATACTCAAAGCCGGTGCGGTGTATGTGCCGGTCGACCCCGCGTATCCAAAGGATAGGCAAGCCTATTTGATGCAGGATGCCGGTTGCAGATGGCTGCTGACCGATACCGCGTTGCTGCCCGGTCTCGACTGCGGCACGATGGCGACGATGTGTGTGGACGATGTTGACGCTTACGGCAATTGCAGCAGCGACAATCCGGAAATACCGTTGCATGCCGACCATGCGGCCTATGCCATTTACACCTCGGGTTCGACCGGCAAGCCCAAAGGCGTGGCGGTCAGTCACGGCAACCTGATGCACTCGACCTGGGCCAGAAATGCCTATTACCAGGAGCCAGTCGGATGTTATCTGCTGCTGTCGTCGTTCGCGTTCGACAGTTCGGTGGCGGGGATTTTCTGGACGCTGAGCCAGGGCGGCTGTTTGTGTTTGCCGGAGGAGGACCAGGTTAAGGACCCGGCCGCTCTGGGCGCGCTGATCGAATACCGGCGGGTAACGCATCTGCTGGCGCTGCCGTCGCTTTACGAACTGCTGCTGGAGCATGCGCCGACGGTCGCGCTGAAAACCTTGAACACCGTTGTCGTTGCCGGGGAAGCCTGCGCCAACCCGCTCACCGAACTGCATTTCAAACGCCTGCCGGATACGGCTTTGTTTAACGAATACGGCCCCACCGAAGCCACGGTGTGGAGCAGCGTTTACGCGGTTACGCAGCCGCAAGGCGAGGCCAACGTGCCGATAGGCAAGCCGATCGGCAATATGCGCATCTATGTGGTGGACGATGCGCTGCAACTACTGCCGGTCGGCGTCGCCGGGGAATTGCTGGTCGGCGGAGAAGGCATCAGCCGCGGTTATCTCGATCAAGCCGGGCTGACGGCGGAAAGATTCATCCCCGATCCGTTCGGCGCGACAGGCGACAGGCTGTATAAAACCGGCGACCGGGCGCGTTATCTGGCCGACGGCAATATCGAATTTTTAGGTCGTCTCGATCAGCAGGTCAAAATCAGGGGTTACCGGATAGAGCTGGGCGAAATCGAAGCTTGTCTGCTGCGGCACCCGTCGATAAAAGCGGCGGCGGTAGCCGTTCGCGAGGAGGTGCCGGGCAATAAGCGCCTGACCGCTTACCTGGTTGCGGAATCCGGCAATACGACGGATACGGACGATTTAAAAGCGCACATCAGACACTGTTTGCCGGAGTACATGCTGCCCTCGGCCTGGCTATGGCTGGACGCGATGCCGTTGAACGCCAACGGCAAGCTGGATCGCAACGCATTGCCCGCGTCGGCAACCCAGACCGACAACGCAGCGTCGTACGTTGCGCCGCGCGACGAGGCGGAACAAGCGGTGGCCGACATTTGGCGGGAAGTGCTGGGCGTTCAGCAATTGAGCATTCATGACGATTTTTTCGAGCTGGGCGGGCATTCATTGTCCGGCGTGCAGGTGACGGCAAAAGTGCAGGAGCTGTTCAATATCGAGGTGCCGGTCAATATCTTGTTCGAGGCCGCGACCGTCGCCAAATTTGTCGACCGGATGGCGGAATATCAGGAGACAGAGCAATTTGAGGCCGCGGAATAAGCGGTGCGCATAAACCTGGAAAAACCGATTAGTCCACGAAAAACACGAAACTCATTCTCGTTCCCACGCGCCGCGCTCGTCGTTATACCTCCAAAGCCGGACGGGGCATGTTGCCCCGTTCGAAACGTTTGGCGGCTGTTACGTGTTGCCACATAGCTTAGAGATTGAAGAAACGTTAGGGACGGGGTTACAAACCCCGTCCCGCCTGTTAAGAACGCTGCCAGTTAGACCTTCCAGGTTTTTAAAACCTGGAAGGTCTGCCTATCGACATGTTTCCCGCCTAACGCCAGGCAAGAGACTGCCGGAATGACGATCTATCGCAGACACTTGTGTATAACGATGAGAGCTGGAGCTTGGGAACTAGCACATAACTGGAGAACAACATCATGAACGATAAAACCCTGTACCGCCTGGCCGACTCCACTGCGGTGGAAGCGCTGGTCGACAACTGGGTGGCCTGGCCGCATACCTTTTCGCCGGTGCCTTATAGCCTGCACATGCTGAACTACCAGAAGAAAAACCTGGGTTCGTATCTGCAAAGCCCCGAGATTCACGTTAAATCCAGCGCCAATCCCAAGTTGCTGGGCGGCGCGTTTGTCAATATTCCGGTCGAGCGAAAAGCGGAAGTCACGAAGATGCTGGACCGGATGGACAGCGAGCACGGCGGCAACCTGCAAATGGCGCAGGATTTGATCGATTTCCAGAACCTGCTGGACCGGGAAGCCGCAGGCCAAAGCCTGGAACCGTATTACGCGATGCTGCCGGAGTCGATGCGCGGCTATGTCGAATTGCTGTACGACTACAATAATCGGCCTATCGTGCGTTGTATCGAAAGCCTGTTCTACAAAAGCCCGCATTATAAAAACCACCTGCAATCGCTGCGCCTGTTTACCCAGACCCACGACCGCGCCCGGCCTTATTACATGAGTACGCCGCGCTTGCCGGAACACGACAGCATCGAATGGGCTATCCCGTTTGCCCAGGCGCAAATCGACGAACTGTTCAAACTGGACAGCCGGCCGCAATCCTTGGCCTACATACGCGAGGTGTTGGGGCTCGATGCCGGTGACGACAAAAAGCTGATCGAGCTGCTCACCGACCAACCGCCGCGTGCGGCCGAAGCCTGGCAAGGCAGCGGCGTACGGGTGCGCTATCTCGGGCACGCCAGCGTCTTGGTCGAATATAACGGCGTTGCGATTCTGATCGATCCGTTCATTGCCGTGCAGCCCAGCCAGGGCGGCATCGACCGTTACAGCTTCCAGGACTTGCCGCCGCATATCGATTATGTGCTGATCACCCATGTCCATCACGATCACTACGTATTTGAGACATTGCTACGACTTCGGCACAAAATCGGTTGTCTGGTGGTGCCGAAAAGTTCGGGCATTTTCTACGGCGACATTTCGATGAAACTGCTGGCCCGCGAACTGGGTTTTAGCCATGTGATCGAAGTCGATCCTATGGATACGATCGCGTTTCCCGGCGGGGAGATCGTCGCGGCGCCGTTTCTTGGCGAGCATAACGACCTGCCGTTTGCCAAAAGCGCCTACCTGATCAGCGCCGGTGAGCAGCGTCTGCTGTTTGCGGCCGATTCCAACTGCCTGGACCGGCGCATGTACGAGAATCTGTGCGCGGAGTACGGCCCTATCCAGACCGTATTCTTGGGCATGGAATGCATAGGCGCGCCGTTATCCTGGGTGTACGGGCCGCTGCTGCCGAAACTGCCGGAGCGCAAGCATTGCCAGACGAGGCGTTCGAAGGGCAGCGATGCCGATGCGGCTTTGAGCCTGCTGGACGCGGTGCAAGCCGAGCGGGTTTATATCTATGCCATTGGCCGCGAACCCTGGCTGCAATATTTCATGGCCTTGGAGCCGGAAGATGATGACGCTTATATCAGGGAAATCGGTAAGGTGCTGGAGGCCTGTCAAAGCAGAGGTTTTGCCGATGCGAGGCGGCTGTATGGCAAGGATGATATTCATTTGGGCGATTGATTCTAAAAACGACGATTTGTCCACGAAAAGCACGAAAGACAAGACATTGCGCTAGTTGCTCTAGTTCCCAAGCTCCTGCTTGGGAATTCAGTACGGGAAGCTCTAGCTTCCCGGCTCGCAAAGCTGGAGCTTTGCTCACTGGGTTCCCAAGCGGGAGCTTGGGAACCAGCGTATCTCTTAACTTAATGGCAGGATGTAGGCCGGAATAAGGCCATCCAAGCGCGTAGCGCGAGGTGGCGTTTCCGGCGAGTTCGGGAGGTATTTGCCGGAAACGCCAGCTCTCGCTGTCACTCGAACCGGCTTATTCCGGCCTACGTCGAGATATGTATAACGATGAGCGCGGCATGTGGGAACGAGTGAAATACGAGGCGCAACGCGTGGGAACGAGGGTAAACAAATCATGACCGATACAACAACACCAGTCGAACACCGGCAAGCTAATCGCACACAGCTGATTGCCAGACTCAGGAAAACCGATACCCCGGCCGACGGCGTTATTAGTAAACGTAGCGACGGCCAACCGGCGCCCTTATCGTATTCGCAGGAGCGCTTATGGATCATGTCGCAGCTGGAGCCGGACAACCCGATCTACAATGTCGCCGGTGCCGCGCAGTTCGACGGCTGGCTGAACACGCAAGCCTTGCAGCACAGTCTGGACGAGGTGGTCAGACGCCACGAAATCCTGCGCAGCCGGTTTACCGCCGAGGGCCAACAGGTAGAGCCGGGCGGCGGGCTGCCTCTGACCCGCCTGGATCTCGCCGGCTTCCGTCAGGATAGTGCGATGGCGCAGTTCCAACATTGCGCCGACGCTTTTATCCGCCGCCCGTTCCTGCTTGCCGAACAGCCGCCGCTACGGGCGCTGCTGGCCGTATTGGGCGAGCGTCGGCATATCTTGCTGTTGACTTTGCATCACATCGTCTCGGACCGCTGGTCGGTCGGCGTGCTGATGCAGGAAGTTGCCGCATTGTACGGCGCATACAGCCAAAGCAAGCCGTCGGTCTTGCCGGAGCTGCCGATTCAATACGCCGATTTTTGCATCTGGCAACGCGGTCAGCAGGAAAAATGGGCCAAGCATCTGGATTACTGGCGGCAAAAGCTGACAGGCGCGCCGCCGTTGTTGGCGTTGCCGACAGACCGGCCGAGACCGCCGACGCCCAGCTACCGCGGCGACATGCACTATTTCGAACTTTCCGCCGAGCTGAGCCTTGCGCTGAAAGAATTGGCTAAACAATACAAGGTCACGCTGTTCATGGTGATGGCCGCCGCGTTCAACGCGCTGCTGTACCGCTATACCGGCAGCAAGGATATTTGCATCGGTTATCCGGTGGCCGGGCGCAGCCAAAGCCAGACGGCGGCTTTGATAGGCTTTTTTGTCAACACGCTGGTGCTGCGTTGCCAAGTTGAGGCCGATCTGCCGTTTTCGGAGCTGCTGTTGCAACTGCGCGGACAGGCTTTGCAGGATCAGGATCATCAGGGGCTGTCTTTCGGTCAATTGCTGGAAGCGTTGAATCCGGTTCGCAACACCAGTCATGCGCCTTTATTCCAGGTGATGCTGGCGGTGCAGAATGTGCCGATGCCGGATTTTCGGATGCAGGATGTCTCGGCCGTGCCGCTGACCATGGATAGCCGGGTAGCCCAATTCGACCTGAGCCTGTTTATCGATGAACGCGACGGCAAGCTGCTGGGGAGTTTCGAATACAGTGCCGATTTATTCGACGCGGGGACTATCGCCAGAATGGCCGGGCATTTGCAAATACTGCTGGCCGGTGCGGTCAGCAACCCCGAACTGCCGTTGAGCCGATTGCCGCTGCTGCCTGAAGCGGAAACCAGGCAGTTGCTTGACGACTGGAGTGGCGTAGGGCGCGCCGTGCGCGCCTTGGCTTCGACAGCGCGTTTTACAGAGGATGCCCTTTTGATTCAGCAGGCTCCAAAGGCGCGCACGGCACGCCCTACGGATGGTTTATTAATTCACCAGCTTTTTGAACAGCAGGCGCAACTGACGCCGGATAAAACGGCGCTGGCTTTTGCCGGTCAGCGCATCAGTTACGGCGAGCTTAACAGCCGTGCGGCATTATGGGCCGAACGGCTGCTGGATTTGGGTATCGGTCCCGAATGCCGGGTTGGCGTCTGCGCCGAGCGTTCCGTAGAACTGATTGTCGGCTTGCTGGCCGTGCTCAAGGCCGGGGCAGCCTATGTTCCGTTGGACCCGAGCTATCCCGAAGACCGGCTGGATTTTATGCTAAGCGATGCCGGTATCGAGTTGTTACTGTCCCAAAGCGCATTAGTCGATAAGTTTAAGCATCGCGCCATCGAGATGCTTTGCCTGGATAACGATTCAGCCGAAGGCCAAGTGAAGCGCACAGCTTCCCGCTCGGTAGCGCCGAGCAATACCGCCTATATCATCTATACCTCGGGTTCGACCGGACAGCCTAAAGGCGTCGCGGTCAGCCACAAAAACCTGCTGCACTCGACACTGGCCAGGACGAATTATTACCGCGAACCGCTGGGATGCTTTTTGCTGCTGTCCTCGTTTGCCTTCGACAGTTCGGTTGCCGGGATATTCTGGACGCTAAGCCAAGGCGGATGTTTATGCCTGCCGCAACAAGAGGACTTGATCGATCCCGCCGCCCTGGCCGGATTGATCAACCAACACCGGGTCACGCATTTGCTGGCCCTGCCTTCGTTTTATACGGCCATTATTAATGACGGAAATCTTCCAAAGTTAAATGCCCTGCAAGCGGTTATCGTCGCAGGGGAGGCCTGTTCGGGCGACATCGCCGCAGAGCATCACCGCAAGCTGCCGGAGGTCCGGTTTTACAACGAATACGGCCCTACGGAAGGCACGGTTTGGAGCAGCGTTTATCGCAGCACAACAGCTGACACCGGCGTCACGCTGCCGATAGGCCGGGCCATCGACAAGGTGCGGATTTATATTCTGGACAAGCAATATCAACCGGTGCCGATAGGCGTCAGCGGAGAGTTGTGCATAGGCGGCGCCGGTTTGGCGCAAGGCTATTTGAATCAGCCGACGCTGACCGCGGAAAAATTTATTCCCAATCCGTTCGCTACGAACGGCGAGCGGCTTTACAAAACCGGCGACCTGGCGCGCTTTCGCGCCGACGGCGAGATTGAGTTTCTGGGCCGTATCGACAACCAAGTCAAGATTCGCGGCTATCGGATCGAGTTGGGCGAAATCGAAGAGCGCCTGCACCAGCATCCCGCCATTAAGGATGCCGTTGTTCTGGTCACAGAGGAAGCATCCGGCAATAAAAGGCTGGTCGCCTATCTGGTTGGGCGGCAATCCGTCGCGATGCCGGAAGCCTCCGTTTTTCAGGCCTATCTTAAGCAAACGCTGCCGGATTATATGGTGCCGTCGAGCTATGTCGCTTTGGACGAGTTGCCGTTAATGCCGAACGGCAAGCGGGATCGCCTGGCATTGCTGAACATCAAGCAACCGGCTGCCCAAGCACGGGCATTTAAACCGGCGTCGAACTGGATCGAGGCCGATCTGGCCGATATTTGGCGGGAAGTGTTGGGCCTTGAAGCAATCGGCGTCGATGCGGATTTTTTCGAACAAGGCGGACATTCGTTGGCGGCCATTCAAGTCAAGTCACGCATTCAATGCGTTTTCAATATGGATGTTCCGGCGAAGATGCTGTTCGAATCGCCGACCATCGAATTGCAGGCTGCCGAGATAGCTCGGCTGCAAATTCAACAGCACGATGACCGTTCTTTGGACGAGTTGATAAAAGAACTCGAACAGCTTTCGGATGAAGAAGTCAGTCATTTGCTGGTCGGCAAGTGACAGTTGCCCATTTCAATCAGGATTTTTTAAACATGCCCAGCCATACCGCACGAATCGCCGATCTGTCTAAAGAAAAACAAGCCCTGCTGCTGAAACGCATTAAGGAAAGATCGGTTTCCGTCCACCAGTCCATTGCTAAGCGAGCGGATGTTGCGCCGTGCCCGTTATCGTTCGCGCAGGAAAGGCTCTGGTTTTTGGCGCAAATGGAACCCGATAACCCGTTTTACAACATGGCCGGGGCGGTGCAAGTGCAAGGCAACCTGAACGTACCGGTATTGGAACAAGCGCTGAACGAAGTCGTCCGCCGCCACGAAGCGTTAAGAACCACGTTTCGGATCATCGAAGACGAAGCCCGGCAAGTCATCACTGACTCGGTTGCAATAACCGTTGACGCTATCGATTTAACGGCGCTGAACGCAGTTCAACAGGAAGACAGGCTCAAGATCCTTGAAGCGCAGGAAGCGCACCGCGTTTTCGATCTTGAGCAAACGCCGCTGGTAAGGGCGGTTCTGGTTAAGCTGGATGACGAGCGCTATGTATTGCTGATGACCTTGCATCATATCGTTTCGGATGAATGGTCGCTAAGGCTGCTTATCAAGGAAGTGGGCGCTTATTACGAAACCTTCAAAAACGGCAATCCCTCATTAGAACCTGAGTTGCCGATTCAATATGCCGATTTTGCCGTTTGGCAACGCGGCGAGCTGTATGACAAGCAAATCGCTTATTGGAAACAATACCTGGAGGCCGCGCCTACAGCGCTGGAGTTGCCGACTGACCGGCCCAGAGCATCGGTCATGTCGTATCGCGGCGCAAACCATGAGTTCGAGCTGAGTCCTGAAACATCGGCCGCACTGATCCGCTTAAGCCGCCAGGCCGACACGACGTTATTCGTGGTGATGATGGCCGCATTCACTGTCTTGTTGTCGCGTTGTTCCGGGCAAGACGATGTCTGTGTCGGCTACCCGATTGCAAACCGCAACCGGCGGGACATCGAAAACCTGATCGGCTTTTTCGTCAATACCCAGGTGTTGAGAACCGATTTGTCCGGCAATCCTACCTTTACCGAACTGCTGGACCGCGTCAGGAAAAATACTCTCGATGCACAAAACAACCAGGACCTGCCGTTCGAGCGCTTGATCGAAGCATTGAAGCTGGAACGGGAACTGAACCGGACGCCGTTGTTCCAGACGATGCTGGTTTACCAGAACGCGCCGATGGATGCGCTAAGTATCTCGGAACTGCATTTTAAGTTGGCCGATGCCAACATGAACGCCGCCAAGTTCGATTTGACCTTGAATGTATCGAAGTCGGAAGACGCCTTGCGTTGCGGTTTTAATTACAGCATCGATTTATTCGACGCAGCGACTATGGTGCGCCTGGCGGAGCATTTGCAACAGCTGCTGGAAGGCATCGTCAACTGCCCGGATGTCCCTGTTTCCGAACTGCCGCTGCTGACATTGAATGAAAGATGGCAGGTTCTGCTCGACTGGAATGCGACCGAAGTCGACTATCCGAAGGACCGCTACATTCATCAACTGTTCGAAGCGCAGGCGGAAAAAACGCCGGATGCAGTTGCGGTGGTTTTTGAAGGGCAGACGCAAAGTTACTCGGAACTGAACGCCAGGGCTAACCAGTTAGCCCATTATCTACAGGGCAAAGGCGTCGGGCCGGATGTGCTGGTCGGCATTTGCGTCGAGCGTTCGGTGGAAATGGTGGTCGGCTTGCTGGGGATTTTGAAAGCCGGGGGCGCTTATCTGCCGCTGGACCCGAGCTACCCGCAAGACCGGCTTGAGTTCATGCTGCGCGATGTCGCCCCGCCGATTGTTTTGACCCAGGCGGGATTGCTGGAAAGATACGGTTTCGGCTCGGCAAAAGTGCTGTGCCTGGATAGCGACTGGCCGAAACTGGCAAATGAAATCGCGACCGATCCCGGCGTAAAACTGAGGCCTGAGAACCTGGCCTACTGCATTTACACCTCCGGTTCCACCGGGCAACCGAAAGGCGCGGGCGTGCCGCATCAGGGCATACTCAACCGGCTGCAATGGATGCAGCAACAATACCGGCTGGATGTCGGCGACTCGGTATTGCAAAAGACCCCGTACAGCTTCGATGTTTCGGTCTGGGAGTTTTTCTGGCCGTTGATGACCGGCGCGCAACTGGTCGTTGCCAAGCCCGACGAGCACAAGGACAGTCTGGCGCTGATCGATACCATTATGCGCGAGCAAGTCAGCACGATTCACTTCGTGCCGTCGATGCTGCAAGCCTTTATCGACACGCCGGGCGTGGAAAACTGCACCTCGCTAAAGCGCGTGATCTGTAGCGGCGAAGCCTTACCGGCCGACCTGGTCGCACGCTTCCAGCAAAAATTACCGGCCGAACTGCACAACCTTTACGGCCCGACCGAAGCCTCGGTAGACGTCAGTTATTGGCCCTGTTTGCCGGGCCGCGCTGAAACCGCGATTCCGATAGGCCGACCGATAGCCAACATTACGCTCTACATTCTCGACCGACAGCTCAACCCGGTTCCGGTCGGCACGCCCGGCGAACTGCATATCGGCGGCATCGGCTTGGCGCGCGGCTATCTCAATCGCCCTGAGTTGACGGCGGAAAAATTCATTCCCAATCCTTATGATCAACAGGGCAGCAGGCTGTACAAAACCGGCGATTTGGTTCGTTACCGGCCGAACGGCAACATCGACTATTTGGGGCGAATCGATCACCAAGTCAAAATTCGCGGTTTCAGGATTGAGTTGGGCGAAATCGAAGCCCGGCTGCTTGAACATCCGGCTATTAAAGAAACCGCAGTCATTGCACGGGAAGACCAGCCGGGCGACAAGCGGCTGGCCGCTTATCTGGTTGCCGCCCATGAGGATTCGCCTGACAGCGAGTTGCTGAAAGCTTGGCTCAGGGAAGCGTTACCTGAATACATGGTTCCAAGCGTCTTTGTGACGCTGCAAAGCATGCCGCTCAGCGCCAACGGCAAGTTGGACCGCAAGCGTTTACCGCAACCGGATAGGAGCGGCCTGTCGATGCCGCACTATCAGCACGCGCAAACGCCGGTTGAAGGTATTTTGGCCGACATTTGGCGCGAGTTGCTGGCTGTTGATCGGGTCGGGCGGCACGATAATTTCTTCGAATTGGGCGGCGACTCGATTATGAGCATTCAAGTCGTAAGCCGCGCACGGCAGGCCGGTGTTGTCATTAGCCCCAAACTGCTGTTCCAGCACCAGACCGTCGCTGCTTTAGCGTTGGCGGCCGGGCAAAGTCAGCGCATTTCGGCCGAACAAGGGCCGGTGTTCGGCAAGGTGCCGTTGACGCCGATCCAGCAATGGTTTTTTGAGCAAAACCTGGGCAATCCTCATCACTGGAATCAGGCCTTGTTTCTGGAAGTCAATCCCGGCTTGACCGCAGATATTTTAGAACGCGCCATCAAGCAGCTGTTGATTCACCATGACGCGTTGCGGATGCGCTTTAGCCGGGAAAGCGGCGAGTGGCAACAACACATGCTTAAGGCCGAAACGCAGGCCGTTTTCGAACGCATCGATTTATCCGGCGTCCCGGCGGAACGGCAAGCAACGCTGCTCGAATCGGCGGCATCGATTCAGCAAGCCCGGTTGCATTTAAGCGAGGGGCCTTTATTGCGCGCGGTGTGGTTCGATTTGGGCGAGGGCAAAGGCAGTCGGGTATTGATCGTGATTCACCATTTAGTCGTCGACGGCGTTTCGTGGCGGATTTTACTGGAAGATTTGGCGGTCGCCTGTCGGCAGCTGATGTCGGGACAGACGCCGGAATTACCGGCAAAAACCATCTCCTTCAAACAGTGGTCGGAACAAATCGTTAAACAAGTAAGCTCCGGTGGTTTGCAGCTCGACAAAGCGTATTGGCTGGATGCCCGGCGCAACCCGGTTTTAGTGTTACCGGTAGACCGACCCGGAGGCGGCAACAAGATTGCCATGGAAGAGGAAGTCACGGTGACGTTGACAGACGCCGAAACGCGCGCCTTGTTACAGGATGTTCCAGGCGCTTATCGCACCCGAATAGATGACGTGTTGCTGACCGCGTTAACGCTGACATTGCGCGACTGGATGTACTGCGAATCGGTGTTGATCGATTTGGAAGGCCATGGCCGCGAGGACATAGTAGGCGAGCTGGATGTGTCCCGCACTGTGGGCTGGTTTACCACGGTTTATCCGGCGTTATTAAGCATTGCCGACGACGCTGCGTTGGGCGATGCGCTGAAAGCGGTAAAGGAACAGCTGCGTGCCATTCCGATCAACGGCATGAGCTACGGCTTATTACGCTACGTTGCGCAGGATGAGGCGTTTATAGCGCAGCAGCCTAAGGCGCAGATCATGTTCAACTATCTCGGCCAGCTGGATACGGTCATGGCAGCCGATGCGCCGTTCGTACCGAGCCGCGAAGCGACCGGCCTGAGCTGCGATCCGGCCGGTATCCGGACTCATGAGTTGGCAATCGTCGGCACTATTTCGGAGGGACGGATGCAGCTGAGCTGGCGATACAGCCGGGAGCGCTATCGTAAGGATACGATTGAAAGCCTGGCCGGTAATTACGCGCGGCAGCTTAAAGCGTTAATAGCGCATTGCCTATTGCCCGATTCCGGCGGTTATACGCCGTCGGATTTTCCGTTAGCCGCCTTAGCGCAACCCGGCCTGGATGCGATGGCCTTGACGCCGCGCCGGATTGAGGATATTTACCCGTTGGCGCCGTTGCAATCCGGCCTGATGTTCCATAGTTTTTACGATCCCGAGCCCAGCGTTTACTGCATTCAACTGGGTTGCCGCTTGCTCGGCGAACTCAATGTTCCGGCCTTCAAACAAGCCTGGCAGCAGCTGGTCGATCATCACCCGGTTTTGCGGACACGGTTTCAACTTGAGCATCAGGATCAACCCTTACAAATCGTACACAAACAGGCGCAACTGCCGATTACCGAATATGACTGGCGCGCTGATTCGGCGCAGCAGCAAGCGCTGCGCTGGCGGCAGCTGTTGGCTGACGATCAGGCCAAGGGTTTCGATTTCACCAGCGCGCCGTTGATGCGTTTGGGCTTGGTGCAATGCTCGGATAAGGAATACTATTTTTTATGGAGTTATCACCATGTGTTGCTGGATGGCTGGAGCGGGCCGTTACTGTTAAAAGGCGTATTTGCCGCCTACGAGGCGTTGCGGCGCGGGGAGGCGGCCTTGTTACCGGCAGTGCGGCCTTATCGCGATTATATAGGTTGGTTGCAGCAGCAGGGTTCGGCGGCAGCCGAAGTGTATTGGCGAACGGCGCTTAGCGGTTTTACCGCCCCGACGCCGCTAATCATCGACAAATCGGCGGACAACATCGCCCAACAAAACGGCTATGCCAAACACAGCCTGACTTTATCGGCGGCGCAAAGCCTGGCATTACAGCGTTTCGTCAAGCAGCGGCAACTGACCTTGAATACGCTGGTACAAGGCGCATGGGCGGTATTGCTCAGCCGTTACAGCGGCGACAACGATGTCGCCTTCGGCGTTACGGTGTCGGGAAGACCGGCTGATTTAATCGGCGTTGAAGATATGGTCGGGCTGTTTATCAATACCTTGCCGCTCCGCATCAGGATAGCGCCGGACTGCACGGTGCTGGAGGGGTTGCAGGCAATCCTCGAACAAAACCAGGACATGCGCGCTTATGAGTTTGCGCCGTTGACGCAAATTCAAGGCTGGTCGGAGGTGCCGCGCGGCACGGCTTTATTCGAAAGTTTGCTGGTTTTCGAAAACTACCCGATCGATCAGGCCTTGACCGAAAATTTCGCCGGTTTGGCTATCGATGCGGTCAGTGTCGTCGATCAAACCAATTATCCGTTGACCTTATCCGCTTATCCGGGAACAAAGCTGCGCCTGGAAATAAGCTATGCCGCAGGTCGATTCGAAGCCGAAACGGTCAAACGGATGCTGCTGCACTTGCAAGGCCTGCTTGACGCTTTTGTCAAGCAACCGCAAACGCGTTTATCCGAATTGTCGTTGCTGAGCGTAGCGGAACAACGGCAAATCCTGCTCGACTGGAACGCGACGGCAGTCGACTATCCGCAGGGCCGATTCATTCATCAGCTGTTCGAGGCGCAAGCGGAAAAAAAACCGGATGCTCTTGCAATTGTTTTTGAAGGACAGACGTTAAGTTACGCGGAACTGAACGCCAGAGCTAACCGGTTAGCCCATTATCTCCGAAGCAAAGGCGTCGGGCCGGATGTGTTGGTCGGCATTTGCGTTGAGCGTTCGCTGGAAATGGTGATCGGTTTGCTGGGGATTTTGAAAGCCGGAGGCGCTTACGTGCCGCTCGACCCCGGCTATCCGCAAGACCGGCTGGATTTCATGGTGCATGATGTCGGCGCGCCGATAGTGCTTAGCCAGGAATCCTGCAAAGCAAAACTTGCGGCCAGTACGGCGGCCGTTCTGTGTCTGGATAGCGAATGGGACCTTGTCGCCGGTGCCGACGATAAAAATCCCGACATCCTGCTGATGCCTGAAAACCTGGCCTACTGCATCTACACTTCCGGCTCCACCGGACAGCCGAAAGGCGCGGGTGTGCCGCATCAGGGCATACTCAACCGGCTGCAATGGATGCAGGAAGCCTATTCGCTAAAGCCAACAGACCGGGTATTGCAAAAAACGCCGTACAGCTTCGACGTTTCGGTTTGGGAATTCTTCTGGCCGTTGATGACCGGCGCGCAGCTGATCGTCGCCGAACCGGACGCGCACCAGGACGCTTTGGCGCTGATCGATATTATCAAGCGCGGGCAAATCACCACCTTGCATTTCGTGCCGTCGATGCTGTACGCCTTTATCGGTACGCCGGGCGTGGAAACCTGCACCTCGCTAAAACGCGTGATCTGTAGCGGCGAAGCCTTACCGGCCGATTTGGTTGCGCGTTTCCAGCAAAAATTACCGTGCGAACTGCACAACCTTTACGGGCCTACCGAGGCTTCGGTAGATGTCAGTTATTGGGCCTGTTTGCCGGGCTGCGTCGAAGCCGCGATTCCGATAGGCCGCCCGATAGCCAATATTTGTCTTTATATTCTCGACCGGCAGCTTAACCCGGTAGCGGTCGGCACGCCGGGCGAGCTGCATATCGGCGGCATCGGCTTGGGACGCGGCTACCTTAATCGCCCCGGACTGACCGCGGAAAAATTCATCCCCAACCCATACGGCTCAGACGGCAGCAGGTTGTACAAAACCGGCGATTGGGTGCGTCACCGGGCGGACGGCAATATCGATTATCTGGGACGTATCGACCATCAAGTCAAAATTCGCGGTTTCAGGATCGAGTTGGGGGAAATAGAGGCCCAACTCGTCAACTGTCAGGGGGTGCGCGAAGCGGTTGTTATCGCGCGTGAAGATAAAGCGAACGACAAGCGGCTGGTGGCTTATTTGCTGACTCAAAACAACATCGAACTGTCGGCAGCCGAATTACGTAGCCAACTGGCCGAGGTTCTGGCCGATTACATGATACCCGGCGCTTTTGTTTGTCTGGCGGAATTCCCGCTGATGCCCAACGGCAAGCTTAACCGCAAAGCCTTACCGGCACCGGGTATCACTTCGGTCATCACCCGCCACTATGAAGCCCCGCAAGGCGATGTGGAAACGGCTGTTGCCGCTATTTGGCAAGACCTGCTGGGCCTCGAACGCATCGGTCGTCATGACCATTTTTTCGAATTGGGCGGACACTCGCTGATGGTCGTTACCTTGATTGAACGCCTGCGTCAGCAAGGACTGTCGGCGGACGTACGCACGGTATTTATCACACCCACCCTCGCGGCAATGGCGGAGACTATCGACGATAACAAGCATCGCTCCCGCGTTTTCGACGTGCCGCCTAATTTGATACCCAAGCATTTTGAGCCGTCATTAACCAATACCAATACCGAGGAGTTTCGGCTATGAATTTGCAAGCGGTGTTTGCTTACATGCAGGAAAAAAATATTACCTTGGCCGTGGATGATGGGGAATTAGTGGTTCGTGCAGCCCAAGGTGTTATCGATTCGAAAGTCATGGCTTTATTAAAACAGCATAAGCATGAATTGCTGGTCGCGCTTGGTCAGAATCAAGGGCAGGATCAAGCCGCGCCGGTATCGGAAGACGATTCGCAACCAGCGTTACCGATTAAAATCGCCCCGGATATGCTGCCCTTAGTCGATCTCACGCAAGAACAAATCGACCGGATTGTGCTCAGCGTTCCGCAGGGTGTCGCCAACATTCAGGATATTTACCCCTTGGCTCCTTTGCAAGAGGGCATTTTGTTTCATCACCTGCTTGAAACCCAAGGCGATACCTACTTATTACGCTCGGTTGTCGCTTTCGAAAAACGTAAGGGTCTGGACGATTTTCTGGCTGCATTGCAGACCGTGATTAACCGTCACGACATCTTGCGTAGCGCGGTGTATTGGCAATATCTGCCGCAACCGGTTCAAGTGGTGCATCGGCAAGCTCCGCTATGTATTGAAGAACTCGCGCTCGTTGGGGATGATGACGCGCTACAGCAGTTGCTCAATCATACCGACCCGCGCCATCTGCGTTTAGACCTGCAACAAGCACCGTTACTGGCGGCTTATATCGTCGCCGACCCGCATTCGGAAGAATGGCTGCTGGCGCTGCTGAGCCATCATATCGTCTGCGACCATATCAGCCTGGAACTGATCATCGCCGAGATTCAGATGTTGCTTCAAGGGCGGGGCGATAAGCTGCCCGCCTCCTTAGCCTATCGCGACTTCATTGCTCAAGCGCGTTCCGTCTCTCCCGCCGAACACGAGGCTTATTTTCGTAGGCAGCTTGGCGACATCAACGAGCCTACCGCTCCTTTCGAACGGCTCAACGTCCAGGGTAGCGGGGAGCCGGTCATCGAGGCAAGCTTAACGCTGAGCGATGACTTGGCGCAGCGCATTCGCGATAACGCGCGTCAGCAAGGCGTTACCGCCGCAGTCCTGTTTCATGCGGCATGGGCGCAGGTTTTGGCGCAGTGTACCGGCCGCGAAGATGTCGTTTTCGGCACGGTTTTGTCCGGACGGCTGCAAGGTTCGGCAGGGGCGGATCGGGCTTTGGGCATGTTCATCAACACCTTGCCCGTACGCATATCCCTGGCTGACGGCAGCGTAGCGCAAGTTGTCGGCGAGACCTACCGCTGTTTGAGCGAGTTGCTCACCCATGAACAAGCTTCGCTCGCTCTGGCGCAACGCTGTAGCGGGGTCGTGGCCTCCATGCCGCTGTTCACGACATTGCTTAATTACCGGCACAGTCATAAAACAGACGGCCCGCTGGATTGGAACGGGATGCGTATTATCCGTAACGGCGAAGAACGCACCAATTATCCGGTTACCGTTTCGGTAGATGATTTTGGGCAAGGTTTTAGCTTGACGGCCCAATGTGTTCAGGGGATCGATCCCGAACGTATCGCCGCTTATCTCGGCACTGCAATAGAAGAACTGGTTAATGCGCTGGCTAAAAATCCCCAAGCATTGCTTGGGACGCTCAATATTCTTCCCGGCGCAGAGCGTCGGCAATTACTGGTTGGCTGGAACGCTACCAGCGTTGCTTACCCGCAAGATCCATGCATTCATCAGTTATTTGAACAACAGGCAGAAACAACGTCGGATGCGCTTGCGGTGGTTTTTGAGGATGCCGCGTTGACTTATCGGGAGCTGAACGTCAAAGCCAACCGCTTGGCGCATTATCTGTTGGGGCTCGGCATCCGGCCCGATGACCGGGTGGCTATTTGCGCGGAACGCAGTCTTGAGATGGTTGTGGGCTTGTTCGCCATCCTGAAAGCCGGAGCCGCCTATGTGCCGCTGGACCCCGATTATCCGGCCGAGCGCTTGGCGTATATGCTCGACAACTGCTCGCCTGCGGCATTGCTCAGCCAAAGCGCCTTAGTGAATATCCTGCCAAACCTGTCCGTGCCGCTGATCATGCTGGATGACAAAGTAGGCATCGGACAGCAATCTGAATGCAATCCCGATCCTGTTGCGCTCGGTTTGACGTCAAGACATTTGGCTTATGTAATCTATACCTCGGGTTCGACCGGACAGCCCAAAGGCGTGATGAACCAACATGACGGCGTCGTCAACCGGCTGTTGTGGGCGCAAAGCGAATACCGGCTCGGCGTTGATGACCGGGTTTTGCAAAAGACGCCGTTTAGTTTCGACGTGTCGGTCTGGGAATTCTTTTTGCCGTTGCTGGTTGGCGCTCAGCTGGTCATGGCGCGTCCGAAAGGCCATCAAGATCCGCATTACCTGGCCGCATGCATCGAAGCGGCGGGCATTACGACGATGCACTTCGTGCCGTCGATGCTGCACGTTTTCCTTGACCAGGTGGGGGCAGGGCGATGCCCTAGCCTCAGGCGCGTGTTATGCAGCGGCGAGGTCTTGTCTTATGCGCTGCAACAACGGTTTATGGCGCAATGGCCGGGCATTGAATTGCATAATCTGTACGGACCGACGGAAGCCGCGATAGATGTCACTTCCTGGCTTTGCAGTCCCGATTTGCATGCGGGTATTGTTCCCATCGGCCATCCGATCGCCAACATCCGCATTTACATCCTCGATGCCCGGCTGCAACCGGTGCCTTTAGGCGTGTCGGGCGAGATTTACATCGGCGGGATCGGCGTTGCCCGCGGTTACCTCAATCGGCCTGAGCTGACCGAACAGCGATTTATCGGCGACCCGTTCAGTGCGGAGACTGACGCGCGACTCTACAAAACCGGCGATTTAGGCCGCTGGCTACCGGACGGTAATGTCGAATACCTGGGCCGCAATGACTTCCAGGTCAAGATACGCGGTTTTCGCATCGAACTGGGTGAAATTGAAGCCCTGTTAGCCCTGTGTCCCGGCGTGCGCGAGGCGGTTGTTATCGCCCGTGAAGACAAAGCCGGAGACAAGCGGCTGGTTGCTTATCTGACAGCGCAAGAGGAGAGCAACTTGGCCGCAGCCGATCTTCGGGCCCGGCTGGCCGAGAGCTTGCCCGACTATATGCTGCCCGGCGCCTTTGTGATGTTGCCCGCCTTTCCGCTGACCGCCAACGGCAAACTGGATCGGCAAGCGCTGCCCGTGCCGGATGGCGATGCCTTGATCACTCGTCCGTATGAAGTTCCGGAAGGTCCGGTCGAAACAGCGATTGCCCGCATCTGGCAAGCGCTGTTGGAGATTGAACACATAGGCCGAGATGATGATTTCTTTGAGCTGGGCGGTCATTCCCTGCTTGCCGTGCAACTGATTGCGCGTTTGCGGCAGGAGCTCAATGTCGAAGTGGCATTGCGCGAATTCTTCGCCCAACCGACACCGGCAGCTTTGGCTCGTGTTGTAAGCGATGCCGGTTTGGCGGTTTTGCCGCCGATTATACCGGTTGACCGCAGTCTGCCGCTGCCCTTGTCTTGGGCGCAGCAGCGCTTGTGGTTTGTCGACCAGCTCGATCATGCGGCGGCAGGGGCGGCTTACCACATCGCCGCCGGAGTGCGTTTACAGGGCAGTTTGGATAGCGATGCATTGCGGGCGGCACTCGACCGCATTGTTGCGCGTCATGAAGGCTTGCGCACCTGCTTCGTCTGCATCGACGGTCAGCCCCTTCAAGTCATAATCCCTGAGAACGTCGGTTTCGCCCTGAACGAACGCGACCTGCACGATCTATCCGAACACGAACAAGCGGCCACCGTTAATCAAATCAGCGCCGCTGAAGCCGGTCGCCCGTTCGACTTGTCCCTGGGTCCCCTGATTCGGGGCGAGCTGTTGCAGCTGGCCGACGATGAATACATCTTGCTGATTACCCAGCATCACATCATTTCCGATGGCTGGTCGATTGGTTTATTCGTGCAGGAGCTCGGTGCCATTTACGCCGCTTTTAGCCAGGGTTTGCCGGATCCGTTGCCTGAACTGGCCGTCCAGTATGCCGACTATGCGGTCTGGCAGCGGCAATGGCTGCAAGGCGAAGCGCTGGCAACGCAAATCGATTTTTGGCGCGATCATCTGGCAGGAGCCCCGGAGCTGCTGGAGTTGCCTGCCGACCGTCCCAGACCGGCGCTGCAAAGCTATGCCGGTGGTCGTATCGACCTTGAAATCCCGGCCGAACTCACTGCGGGACTGCGGCAATTAAGCCGCCGCCACGGCACCACCTTGTTCATGACCCTGCTTTGCGGCTGGTCGGCGCTGATGGCGCGGCTTAGCGGGCAACGGGACCTGGTGATAGGCACGCCGGTCGCCAACCGGCAACATACCGAGATCGAAGCGCTGATCGGCTTTTTCGTCAACACCCTGGCGTTGCGTGTTGTTGTGGATGACGATCCCAGCGTGGCGCAACTGCTCGATCAGGTTAAAGCGACGACCGTGAGCGCCTACGCGCATCAGGATCTGCCTTTCGAGCAAGTGGTGGAAGCGGTCAAGCCGCCGCGCAGCATGAGCCACAGCCCGGTCTTTCAGGTCATGCTGGCCTTGAACAACACGCCGAAAGGCGATGCGCTGACGCTGCCGGGGCTTTGTTTATCGCCGGTAACCCGGCCAAGTACTACCACGCAGTTTGATCTTACCTTGTCGTTAACGGAAGCGGATGACGTAATCGCGGGTAGCCTTGACTATGCGAGCGACTTGTTTGATGCGGCGACCATAGAACGATGGGCCGGGCACCTGCAAATATTGTTGAACGGTATGGTCGCTGACGATCAACAACGCATCAGTCAATTGCCGATACTCACGCAGGCGGAAATCGGCCATATCGTCGTCGACTGGAACGATACCGGAGCCGATTACGCTCAAGACAGCGGCATCCATCAATTATTTGAACAACAAGCCGAACAAACGCCCGATGCCATGGCTGTCGCGTTCGAGGGCCGGTCTTTAACCTATGCCGAACTCAACGCTCAGTCTAACCGGCTGGCGCATTACCTGCGGGCAAAAGGAGCGGGGCCGGAGGTGTTGATAGGGCTTTGCGTGGACCGTTCGCCGGAAATGATTATCGGCTTGCTGGGCATATTGAAGGCCGGTAGCGCTTATGTGCCGCTCGACCCCGATTATCCGGAAGAGCGTATCGCTTATATGATCAGTGATGCCGGAACGCCTTTACTGCTTACTCGGCAGCGCTTGCAGGAAAAATTGACCGCATGCCCGGCCGACCTGATCTGCCTGGATCGCGACTGGCCGGAGATCGAGCGGTTTGATGCTGAAAATCCCGTCAGCCGCAACCATCCTCTGGATGCGGCTTATATCATTTATACCTCCGGTTCTACCGGCCAGCCCAAGGCCGTTGTGGTTTCGCACCGCAATGCCATGCATTCGACCAGCGCCCGGTTTTCCAATTATCGGGAACCGGTCCGGGCTTTTTTTCTGCTGTCTTCCTTTGCTTTCGACAGCTCGGTTGCCGGAATATTTTGGACCTTGGGGCAGGGCGGTTGCTTATGTTTGCCGACGCATGACGATGCGAGAGACCCGGCCGCGTTGGCCAAGTTAATCGAGCGGCACAAGGTCTCGCATTTACTGGCGTTGCCTACCCTGTATGCGGTATTGCTAAAGCAGGCCGTCCTGCAACTGCAAGCTCTTACCACCGTTATCGTGGCTGGCGAAGCGTGCCCGAACGAAGTCGTCAAACAACATTTCGCCGCATCGCCGGATGTACGTTTATACAACGAATACGGCCCCACCGAGGGTACGGTCTGGAGCAGCGTTTATCCAGCCGGTATTGAAGATATAGACCGGGTTTTACCGATAGGCAGGCCTATCGCCAATGTCCGGCTTTACCTGCTGGACCCTGCGCTGCGTCCTGTGCCTGTCGGCGTTCCGGGCGAGCTGTACATCGGCGGCGAAGGCGTGGTCAGGGGCTATTTACGGCGGCCTGATTTGACTGCCGAAAAATTTATACCCGATCCGTTCGTGAATAATGGCGGCCGCTTATATAAAACCGGCGATCTCGCGCGTTATCGTGCCGACGGCAACATCGAATTTCTGGGGCGCATCGACCACCAAGTCAAAATCAGGGGCTTTAGGATCGAATTGGGCGAAGTCGAAGCGCGGCTTTTGCAGCACGTCGATGTGCAGGAAGCCGTTGCACTGGCTCGCGAAGATAACTCGGGAAACCGGCAGTTAATTGCCTATCTAGTCGGCAATCCCGGCAGTTCGCCGGATGCCTTGCGCGACCATCTCAAGGCAACGTTGCCGGATTATATGCTGCCGAATGCGTTCGTTTTTCTTGACCGGATGCCGCAAAGCGCGAACGGCAAGCTGGATCGCAAGGCGTTGCCCGCCCCCGATTTTTGCGGGCAATTGCAAAAACAATATGTCGAACCGCGCACGGAAACGGAGCAAATTCTGGCTGACATTTGGGCCGAAGTGCTGGATTTGGAACGCGTCGGCGTAAAAGATAATTTTTTCGAGTTAGGCGGACACTCATTACTGGCGACTCAGCTGGTTTCCAGACTGTGCCAGAAATTTAATATTGAACTGCCGCTCAAGGCAGTCTTTGAAGACGGCACCATCGAAAAAATAGCCCAAAAAATCGATCTGACGGTATGGACTAAAAACAATGAAGCCGTCTTGTCGGCAGACGATGAAGTCGATTATGAGGAAATAGAATTATGATGTTAACTGAATTGCTGGCTACGTTACGCGATTTGAATGTCCATCTTTATGCCGAAGGCGATGCTTTAAAATGCAAAGCTCCTAAAAACGCATTATCCGATAACGTTAAAGCGCAACTCAAAGCCCAAAAAAAGGAGTTGATAGAACTGCTTTCGCTGGCCGGAAAGCACGGCCGTACGCCTATAATCCCGGTGTTGCGCACTCAGCCCATTCCCCTTTCTTATGCGCAGCAACGCTTATGGTTTCTGGATCAGCTGGAACCGGGCAATGCTTTTTACAATATACCGGTTGCAGTGCGTTTAAGTGGCGAGTTGAATGATGCGGCTTTAGAGCAAAGTCTTAACGAAATCGTACGTCGGCACGAAAACTTACGAACGACTTTTGTCACGACGAATGGACAAGCCGAACAAACGATTGCCGCCCGGCTTTTTATTCCGGTGACGCGCACGGATTTAACCGCTTTACCCGAACCCTCGCGTCAAACAGCATTAGTGGATTTATGTCATCGGGAAGCGTCACGCCCGTTTGAATTATCAACCGGGCCTTTGATACGGGTGAGCCTGCTTACGTTAGCCAATGAAGCGGATAAACAGGAATGCGTCCTGTTGGTCATCTTGCATCACATTATTTCCGACGGTTGGTCGTCATCGCTGCTGATTCGTGAATTCGGTTCGATTTATGAAGCCTTCAGTCAGGGCAACGCTTCGCCATTGAAGGATCCGGCGATTCAATATGCCGATTTTGTTTATTGGCAACGCCAGTGGTTAGTCGGCGACGTTTTGCAAGAGCAGACGGATTACTGGCGGAAGCAACTGGGGGGTGCGCCGAAACTGCATGAATTACCGACCGATCGGGTCAGGCCGGGCATAATGAGTTATTGCGGCGCCAATTATCGGTTTACGGTGCCGCTTGCGCTAGCCGAAAAGCTCCAGACCTTAAGCAGAAGCTGTGATGCCACCTTGTTCATGACCTTGCTGGCCTCGTTTAAGGTCTTGTTGTTCCGTTACAGCCATCAACAGGATTTGTCGATCGGCACACCGATTGCCAATCGTAATCGCCTGGAAATCGAAGACTTGATCGGCTTTTTTGTGAATACCCTGGTGCTACGTTCCGACTTGTCGGGCGATCCGCAATTTAATGTTTTACTCGGCCAAATCAGGCAAACGGTCCTGGATGCCCAGAGCCATCAGGACTTGCCTTTTGAGCAAGTGGTCGAGGCCTTGCAGCCCGAACGGAATATGAGCTTCAACCCTTTATTTCAGGTGTTGTTCGTGTTGCAGAACACGCCGCAAAGTTCGTTGAAGCTATCGGGCTTGCAAATCAATTCAATGGATGATGAAAACACCACCACCAAGTTCGATCTAACGCTTTTTATGACGGAAAGAGCAGGGGCGCTGGAGTGTGTCTTTGAATATAACATCGACTTATTCGATCATAGTACGATCAGCCGATTAGCCGAACACTATTTGGCTTTATTGCAAGGCATCGTAAACCGGCCTAAAGCGCGTCTGTCTGAATTGCCGTTGTTGACGCAAAAAGAACAGCAACACATCCTGATTGACTGGAATGATACGGCGGTCAATTACCCGCAGGCTAAATACATTCCCCAACTTTTTGAAGACCGGGCGGCGCAAATGCCGAATGCGGCTGCGGTAGTCTTTGAAGATCGGTCGCTAAGCTATTCCGAACTTAACGCCAGAGCCAATCAGTTAGCGCATTATTTGCGGGCTAAAGGTGTTGGACCGGATGTTTTGGTGGGGCTTTGTGTTGAGCGCTCATTGGAAATGATCGTTGGGTTGATGGGCATTCTCAAGGCGGGCGGGGCTTATGTGCCGTTGGATCCGGGCTATCCTCAGGATCGGCTCGATTTTATGATAACCGACGTCAATGCGCCGATAGTTCTGACTCAAGCGGGTTTGCTCAATAAACTCGCTGTCTGTTCGACCAAGATTCTCTGCCTGGATACGCAATGGCATGAAGTCGCCGTTGAACCGGCAACAAACCCTGTTGTAGCGATCGTGCCGGAGAATCTGGCTTATTGTATTTATACCTCGGGTTCAACGGGGCAGCCGAAAGGCGTAGGTGTACCGCATCAGGGCATTTTGAACCGTTTGCAGTGGATGCAGGAACGGTATGGCCTGAATAAAATGGATAGGGTTTTGCAAAAAACGCCGTTCAGTTTCGATGTCTCGGTCTGGGAGTTTTTCTGGCCGTTAATGACAGGAGCCTGTCTGTTCGTAGCCGGACCGGAACAGCACAAGGACAGCATCGCGATGATGAACATGATTGTGCAGCATCAGATCAGCACCCTTCATTTTGTTCCGTCCATGTTGCAAGCGTTTGTCGACACGCCCGGCGTAGAGCGCTGTACCTCATTAAAACGGGTCATCTGTAGCGGGGAAGCGCTACCGGCGGATGTCGTCCGGCGGTTTTATGAAAAATCAGCCGCGCAACTCCATAATCTTTACGGGCCGACCGAAGCGTCCGTGGATGTGAGCGCATGGTTCTGTATGCCGGATAAAGCGGATGATTCGATACCTATCGGGCGGCCTATCGCCAATATCTCGCTTTATATACTGGACAAGCAATTAAACTCGGTTCCCGTTGGCGCGCTGGGGGAGCTGCATATCGGCGGGATCGGCTTGGCTCGCGGTTATCTTAACCGGCCCGATTTGACCGCGGAAAAATTCATTCCGAATCCGTTTGGCGCAGCGGGAAGCCGCTTATACAAAACCGGCGACCTGACCCGTTACCTGGGCAACGGCGACATAGAGTATGCAGGCCGTATCGATCATCAAGTTAAAATCCGGGGGGTCAGGATCGAGTTGGGCGAAATCGAGTCGCTGCTGATGCAAAGCCCGGAAGTGAAAGAAGTTGTGGTATTAGCGCGAGAGGACATTCCCGGCGATAAACGCTTAGTGACTTATGTGGTGCCTGAGCGGATAAATCAAAATCCGAATGCCGAAGGATTCCGGAGCAATATATCGGGAGAGCAGGTCAGTCAATGGCAAATGCTATGGGAGCTGACTTACGATAAGGAAACCGTGCTGGAGGCAGGGTCCAATTTTGCCGGCTGGAATAGCAGTTACACGGGCTTGTCGATACCGGAAGATGAAATGTATGAATGGCTGGATAATACCGTCCAGCGGATCAACCGTTATCAGCCGCATAGTGTTTTAGAAATCGGTTGCGGGGGAGGGTTGTTATTGTTTCGTGTCGCGCCTTATTGCGACCGGTATGTCTGCACCGATTTCTCTTTGGGGGCTTTAAGTTATATTCAATCCCAGCTGGACAGTTTCGGGCAAGACATGTCCCATGTCCGAACGCTAAATCAACCGGCCAATGATTTCACGGCAATTGCCGAAAAATCATTCGATACGGTGGTTATTAATTCTGTTGTGCAGTATTTTCCTACCGCCGACTATCTGACCGAGGTGTTGAAAGGCGCCATACGCTCGATAATACCGGGCGGTCGGCTGTTTATAGGCGATGTCCGTAATCTGGCCTTGCTTTACCCGTTTTATGTTGCCGTTGAATTACAACAGGCACCGGCTTCAATGGCTATTACTGAACTTAAACAGCGTATCTATGGATACCAAGCTAAAGAGGAGGAGCTTGTTATCGATCCTCATTTTTTCTTGATGCTTAAAACACAGATTCCGGAAATAAGTTATGTGGAAATATTGCCGAAACGGGGTCGCTTCCGGAATGAGATGTCACAGTTTCGTTACGATGTTGTGTTGCACATCGATACGCAAACCGACGACTTGGGGGATTTAAACTGGATAGACTGGACAGCGGAAAAATTAACGCTGTTAGATCTGCGCCAAATACTGACGGAGCAGACACCGGAAATTTTAGCCATAAAAAACATCCCAAATGCGCGTGTAATGCATGAAGTTTATGCTTTTGAATTACTTGACGGCATGAAATCTCCCCAGACTGTTAATGACTGGCAAAAAAGCTTGGTTGCCAGCCAGTCGACAGGCATCGATCCTGAAGATTTATGGAATTTGAGCCCGGATCTTCCTTATACCATTGAAATCAGTTGGGCGAATGGCTCAGGAAACGGCAGTTTCGATCTGGTATGTCTTCGTAATTATTCGTCAACGACAAAACCCTTGAAATGGAGCATCAATGAAAGCGACGATTACAAACGCAGGGATGTCTATGCGAACAACCCTCTTCAAGGAAGAATGCATCAAGTTATAAAGGCTAGATTGCAGGGGCTGCTGCAAGAAAAACTGCCCAGCTATATGGTGCCGTCGCATTTTGCCTTCTTGGACGCTTTGCCGTTAACCGCCAGCGGTAAGGTTGACCGCAAAGCCTTGCCTGCGCTTGATTTAAGCGTGCAGCTGCAAAAACAATATGTCGCCCCGCGCACCCAAACAGAAGAAATTTTGACCGGTATATGGGCTGAGATATTGAATGTTAATCGAATCGGCGTTCACGATAATTTTTTTGAATTAGGCGGGAATTCTTTATTGGCGGTGACATTGGCTCACACCATTCAGTCGGTACTCGGCGGCAACCTGGATTTGATTGCTTTGTTCCAGGCGCCGACCATTGAGGAATTCGCTAGGTTATTGGCTGATGAGGCCACCGCCGTCTCATCGCCGCTGGTCACGCTGAAAAGCGCCGGGACGCGCGCGCCGCTTTACTGCATCGATCCGGGCGGTTATGTTTTCGAATATAAGACCTTGGCCCAGGCAATGAGCCATGAACAACCGGTTTACGGCATAGATTCGCGCAGTTTATTGCTTAATCCTACCCGGCAGTACGCGTCGTTTACTGATGCCGCCGAGTATTATGTTCAGGCCATCCTGAGACATCAGCCGGAAGGTCCGTATTATCTGCTGGGATGGTCGATGGGCGGCACTATTGCCCTGATTATTACGCAAATATTGGAGAGCCGGGGCCATCAGGTGGCCTTTGTCGGGCTCTTGGATACCCGGATTAATTCATTGGCTAAAGCAGACCTGAATTCAGACCTGCTGACCCGTTATGCACGTTATCTCAATCCTGCCGAGCTTAATGCGTTCGATCAAATAGATGCCAATACACGAGAGGAATTCCAGGCTTTTCTTTTAGCGCTCCCCGTTGATGAGCAGTTGGAGCAAGTGATTTTATGGGCGACCAAGCAGGGTTGCCTCCATCGTAACTTGCCCGTTGCTTTGATGAAGCTGCAATTTATTGTTGCCGAAAACTCACTCAGGTTGATGAACGCGCATCAATGGGGCGTTATCAAAGCGCCGCTCTATGCATGGTGGGCGAGCGATACCTTAAAAAGGCATGGGCAGATACCTGAAGATTGGCGTTTATATACTACCGGCAGCGTTGTTAACGAGGAAATTGAAGGCAACCATATGGATATTATCAAGAATCGGCAATTGCATAGCAGTCTTGCCGAGCTATTGAAAAATAGTCAGGCATCATCATGAATTATCGGAACAAGGCAGGGTAGTGCGAGTGTCTGTAATGCCGTCGATTGGCAAGGTTAAGGTGCCTTCGATCGGCATAGCTATTTATCGCAGAATAATGTGAGGTAATACCTACACCCGCTCGTCTTCCTCTTGAACACAAAAATAAAGCACTTTTTACATAATACTCATGATGAGAGAAACATGATGCACATTGTTATTAATAGCTGTAGACCGTTAGTTTTGCGGGGACGAGAGTCTCATTTTGAAGAGGTGTCTGCAATTCAGAGGGATCGAAAAATTAAGACCTATTTTTTTAACGCTTTTTTTATCTTAATGTTATGTCATGCGCTTCCGGGACACGCAGACGTCGATGGAAGCTCAAAAGTCTTTAAATTTAATATTCCAGGCCAGAATATGGCTGCGTCATTGGTTGCTTTTTCGGAAACAACCGGCAACCAATTGAGTTATCCGGCAGCGTTAGTTAAAGATATTAAGTCCAAGCCGCTCTCCGGCAGTTATACAACCGATCAGGCTTTACAAAAACTTTTAGCGGATTCCGGTATTACTTATCGTCATACGGATAACGATGCGATTGCATTGGCAGTGAAAGAAAATACTTCGGCGTCGCAACGTCCGGAAACAGCTGCTACCACTTTAAAAGCGATGACGGTGACGGGAAGTTCGGTTAAAGACGTGAATGCTCCCGATAACAAGGACTATAAAATTACCAACGCCGTTACTGCGACCAAAACCGACACGCCGCTTATGCAAACGCCGGTGTCGGTAAAAGTGGTGTCGCGGCAAGTGATGAAAGATCAGCAAGCCATCACCGTCGATCAAGTATTGAGAAACGTCAGCGGCGCGGTTAGCGGTGTAGGCGGATCCGGGACGTTTTTTCTTCGAGGCTTCGGTAATTACAACGTTTACAGAGACGGCTATAAGAATCAGAGCCAGTGGGCGCATACCGAAGATCTCGCCAACGTGGAGCGGGTGGAAGTTTTGAAAGGCCCCGGTTCAATACTGTACGGGCGAACTGAGCCCGGCGGACTCATTAATTTCGTTACCAAGCAGCCGCTGGATACGCCCTACTACAGCTTAAGCCAACAATTCGGTTCCTTCGATTTGTATCGCACCAATGTCGATGCCACCGGCCCGCTGACGGCGAACAAAGACCTCGCCTATCGTTTTAATTTGGGCTATCAAACCAATAACACTTTTCAGGAGTTCGGCAGCGATGAACGCATCTTCGTTGCGCCGAGCTTGCGTTGGAATATTTCCGACCAAACCACCTCGACCTTGAAAGTCGAGTACAGCGACATTAAAGAAAATGGCCGTGGCATGGTACCTTTATTAGGTAATCGCCCAGCCAATATTCCGCGCGAACGGAATTTGGGCGATCCGTGGAATTTCCAAGAAGACGAATATACGATGGTGTCTTTAAATACCGAACATGCGTTTAACGATGCCTGGAAACTGCGCCATCGCTTCAATTTCAGTAATCACGCTTTAACGATGTCGGGTAGGATGGCTCCCGGCGGCGGTCCCGGCAGCGCTGTGCCGACAACAGGGAATGTGTTTCGCGCTTTCTTTGCTTCAAATACCGATGGCGACGATTACCAACATAACTTTTTTAATGCACTGGAATTGACCGGGAAATTCAAGACAGGTTTCGCCAAACATACTTTATTAGTGGGCGGCGATTACTATCGTTCCGATTATCGGGCGACATCGGCAGGTTTTACCTTTGCTACCCGTGATACGTCTAATCTCTATACTCCTGTTCATCAGGCAGGCGCACCGACAATTTTACCTGCTGCCGTTTCCACCCAAAATTTCTCATTACCTTGGTTCGGTCTTTATGCGCAAGATCAAGTCGAGCTGCCTTATAACTTCCATCTTTTGGGAGGATTGCGTTATGACAATGCCGAGACTTCCGGAACCAGTATCGGCCCCGATGGCGGGCCGGTTAAAGATACCAGCTATGACCAGGTTTCGCCGCGCGGCGGATTGGTGTGGCAACCGATTCCTGAATTATCCGCTTACGGCAGCTATACCGAAAATTTTGGCGCGGCGAATAATTTTTGGACAGATAAGCCCCTGCCGCCGCAAACCGCCCAACAATGGGAGACAGGCATCAAGACCGAACTGTTCGACGGTCGGTTCAGCGGCACCATCGCTTACTTCGACCTGAAAAAACAAAATGTGCCTGTCCAAGTGGACCCGAGGACCACGCTGGCGATTGGGGAAGCCGAAAGCCGAGGGATCGAGCTGGATCTAACGGGCGAAATTCTCCCTGGATGGAACATTATCGGCGCTTATGCGTACACGCCTTTTGCCAAAACTCTAAAGGGCAGCGCTGGGGCCGGAATGGATGGCAAGCGCCTGCATAATGCGCCGGTGAATAATGGTAGTCTATGGACGACCTACGAATTTCAACGGCCGCTGTTACATGGGCTGAAAGTCGGCGCAGGAGCGCAAGCGGTGGGCCAGCGTGAAATCGGTTATACCGAAACGGCGCAAGCTCCCGGTTATGTAACAGCCAATCTGATGGTCAGTAAGCTATGGAAAGTGGGAGCATCACGCCTCACCACCCAACTTAACGTCGATAATCTGCTCGATAAGACCTACACAGCGAGTACGCAATCAAATGGGCTGAGTTCATACGGCGCGCCGCGCACGTTTATGGGGTCGATTAAGATTGAGTATTGAGATATTACTCGCCGCGTTGGGTTGCCGTTTTTGGTAATTCGACATTTCTGTCTTATGGATTTAACGCTTAAATCCCGTCGTAAACTCTGGCTCAAGGTGCATTTGTACCTTGGGCTGGTTGTCGGGGCGGTGTTCGTTTTGATTGGGCTCACCGGTAGCTTGCTGGCGTTTGAGTCTGCTCTGGATGAGCGGCTGAATAGCACGCTGATGACCGTTTCATCCGACCGGGAAAATAAAGACTATTTGCCGCCGGATGTGCTTGTCGCATCGGGTTTGAGCGCATTGCCAGCCAACGGCAATGCGCTCAGCTTGGCATTTCCCAGGCATTCAGGATTGGCTTTCGAGTTATGGTTTGAACAGCCTTCGCCGAATTCGGATCATTCTGAAAGCCACCAGATATTTATCAATCCCTATACCGGCGAGGTTAGCGGACAACGCCTCAAGGTCGATTTTGCGCGCGGTTGGCGGGGGCCGTTAATGGATGTGGTGCTTCGTTTGCACTACAGCTTGGCTATAGGGCCGACGGGGATGACTATCATGGGGTTTATCGGTCTGGTTTTAGTGTTTTCACTATTAACCGGTTTGATTCTATGGTGGCCTAGTCCCGGTAAGCTCAAAAAGGCTTTGACGATTAAAAGCAACGCAAGCGCCGAACGATTCAACTTCGATTTACACAAAACATTCGGTTTTTATAGCTCAGTCATCCTTTTGTTTTTGGCGCTGTCCGGCGTCTATATGATTTTTCCTGAATATGGCCGGGGCTTGGTGGGCGTTTTTTCGCCGGTAACCGAGCCTTATCCTATCTGCCAAAGTATCGACCCCAAGGGCGATAAAAAGCGGATAAGTTTAGCCGAAGTCACTGCGATTGCCGATGCGCGTTTTCCGGATGGCGACTATCGATGGATCGGTTTTCCGGCGAATGAACGGGGCGTTTATGTCGTCGGTAAGCGGGAGGCCGATGAAGTTAATAGAAAATCCCCGTATCGACGCCTTTGGATCGATCAATACAGCGGGGCAATCATCCACGAGCGGACGGGTAATAGCCGTAGCGCAGGCGACATTTTTGTGGAATGGCTTTATCCGTTACATAGTGGCGAAGCTTTCGGCTTTACCGGGCAGCTTATTATTTTAATTTCAGGGCTGATTCCCTTAGTGCTTTATGTGACCGGTGTTATCCGCTGGCTGCATAAACAAAAGGCGGAAAGGAAAAACAAATTAAGGAATATGCATAAATTAATTTAACCGATATTACACATTGTCCACGAAAAGCACGAAAGACACGAAAAAATAGAGAGCCGTATGTTTCTCTGCTTACGGCATGTCTTGACGATGGGTTTTACTTATTGTTCCTGTACCCGGCTTTTTCGTGCTTTTTGCGCCTTTTGTGGAGTACGCTTTTTTATTAGGTACATGCGCACGTTCCTAAAGCAGACGTTAATCTCAGCAACGGAGTAAATAAATGGATGCGGCCGCAATTGAGCGCAAAAGAAATAGATTGTCTCGGGCTTATCAATTGGAGTCTGAGTACTGGCGCATGCGCACCGGCTATATGTCTGACCACGAGTTGCCTTCGAAGTGGCAATATGCCGCCAAGTTACTGGAATATCAATTTCTTCATCATTATTTTGGAGAGCCGCCAAGTTGGAGAACGTTTTTGAGACAACTCGACGGTCGGCGTACGTTACCGGATTTTTGTGTTATCGGGCCGATAAAAAGCGGCACCAGCGATTTGGCGGTCAATATATTGTTGCATCCTAATATCATGGCGCCGTTAGCCAAAGAGTTTTATAGGCCCGATCCTGAGGAATGGCGAATATTTTATCCAACGGAGCGGCAGAAAAAAGATCATGCCGCCTGTCATGGTCTTGCGCTGTCTCCATTTCTTGCGCCTTATCTTCATAAGATGGATGTAACTTATAGGCTGTCGCAAGTGCAACCCAATACCAAAATTGTGCTTACTTTGAGGGATCCGGTTAAACGGGTTTATTCGCAGTGGAAGTGGGAGGTATTTTTGTCCGGTAACAAACATGCTGCGGAACTGCCGTTTTTGAGCTCATTTTCCGCCTATGTTGATAGAGCGCTCGCGGTATTTCCGGACTATCCGATGTATACGACTACCGGTTTTGACGTATTGCAAACGAGTATTTACTGGCAAGCGGTCAGTTACTGGATGGAATGCTTCGGCCGTAACCAGGTGCTGGTGCTAGATGTCGCCGATTACTTTTCTGATAATAATGGTTTTTTAAACCGAATCTATGAATTCGTTGGTTTGCCGGGTTTTGAGTGCCCTGCATCCAGCCATAAAATAAATGAGAACCCTATTGTTTTGCCGCCGCCGGATCAGCAAAGCCTGGACAAGCTTGGCGGGTTTTTTAAACCCTATAATGAAAAGCTGTGGGGCTTGCTGGGCAGGGAATTCGATTGGAGCTAACGATGTTTTTTGTATGACTATCGATTCAGGACTTCATCAATAATAACTTCCGCTTAGGGTTCGCTCTGCGTCACTGCCATTAAGTTAAGAAAAAAGCTCCCTGTTGTCCTGCGCTGGTTCCCACGCTCCCGCTTGGGAACCAGCGCAGCTCTTAACTTAATGGCAGTGACGCTCTGCGTGGTAACCCAGTCAGGGGGACGCACCAGCGTCCCGAACCCAGCGCCATGCCTGTCCTGAGCGTAGCCGAAGGGGTAACTTTCGAATCAATCAGGATGGGGCATGTTGCTCGATTCAAAAACGTCCCATTTGTGTCAAAACGTTGCACGTTAGACCTTCCAGGTTTTAAAAACCTGGAAGGTCTGTATATCGTATGTTTCTCGCCTAACGACAGCCCGCAGACACTTGTGCATAGTTGATTCTGTCCGGGGTATCTGGGTCCGCCCCCTGAAAAATCGCTTATCAGCAACAGGCCGTTTGGTAAGCCGGCGATTGTTATCGAGGGCTTGGCGCATGAGGTTAAAAAGGGCTTAAGTCGTCATATTATCAGGCCTGTTACAGTTAAGGCCGTTATAAAATCCCGGCCTTAACGCTTATAACAGGACATTTAATAATGGCAAACATCAACGATCGTCATGTGGAACTGATTAAACAACCCATTTTTATTTTATCTTGTGTTCGTTCGGGGTCGACAATGCTGCGTTGCATTGTCGATACGCATCCTAATCTATGCAGTCCCGGTCATTTGAGCTTAGGTCCGTTATGCGCCAATTTATATGCGACGACTTATTACTCGCTTGGAAAATTGCCGGATATGGAAACTGAAGAGCAAAGAGACCAACTGGCAATTAATGAAACGCGGCGCGTGGTGGAAGACATTCTGGGCCGCTACACCCGAGGAAAGGGCAAAAAGAATTGGTGCGAAAAATCGACCGTCAATATTGATTATCTGAAGATACTGACAAAAGTGTTTCCTCAGGCCAACTATATCTGCTTATATCGCAATTGCCTGGATGTTGCTTATTCGTCCATTAAATTCAGTCCATTAGGCTATATGGATGAATTGGCTTCTTATGTGCAGAAACATCCGACCAATCTTGTGGCCGCAATGATGGATAACTGGCTGGATAAGACCGGCAAACTGATGGCATTCGAGCAGGCTCATGCCAATCAATGTATCAGGATTAACTATGAGTCTTTGGTTCGGCAGCCGGAACAGATCTTGGCAAAACTGTTTGATTTTCTTGGCGAGCCTTGGGATGAGAGCTTGATTGAGTCGATTTTTCAAGTGCCTCATGATCAGGGCGAGGGCGACGTCAAAGTCTGGTTTTCCGGCAAAATCAACAAGGATTCTATCGGGGCCGGTACAGCGATTCCATTAACGGCAATCCCGGATCAATTGATGGTTGAGATTAACGGGCTTCATCAGCAGTTAGGGTATCCAACCCTAGAAACTTTCTATGCCGAACAACAAGGTAGCGAGGAACAGACGCTTCATGACCTGGACTTGAATGATTTTTTCCAAAACCGGTTTTTGCAAAATACCGCTGCAAGGATGGATCAATTCAGCCGGTTACGTGGTGCCTGTAAATTCGCGATAACCGGGTTAAAAGGGGGGATTTGGACAATTGAGAGTCATAGTGGCGGTTTAACATTAAAAGAAGAGGGGGACCCCTGCGATTGCACAATCGCTACAACGTATGGCGTTTTTTGTGAGCTGATTGATGGCAGGAAAACCGCGGTTAGTGCTTATGAGCAAGGTGAAATAACGGGCGATGGTAATGTAATTCTGGCCTTGGAGTTTGGTAGGTTGCTGTTTGGGGGGTAGTTGATATAGCAGGTCCAGTCGATAGCTCGAAAACATACAATAAATAAGTAACATACCAATGAGAATTGCTGGAGAGGTAAGCGATTGCTAAATAGTAACTGATGTTACGCACGGATGGTATTTCTCCCGTTTGCCGCGCCGAGCACCGGAGCTTTTATCGAGAACAGCCCGTTAGGGGCGCGGCAGGGATGCCGCGCGTCAGCAGAGGGGCAGGAGCCCCTTCTGCTGACCCTCGATAAAAGCGAGGAGCGCAGGAAGTAAGCGGCAACCGGGTCGCCTTTTCTTTGGTTACTTTCTTTTGGCGAAGCAAAAGAAAGTAACTCGCCTTCGGGTGCGACAACCCGATTTAATCAAGTGTCGCGCTAGCGACTCCTTAATGTTAAAGCGGTCGAAATTCGACTAACTGCGTAACATCAGCTGGATAACTTTGTCCGCAGATCAGTGCGGCTTTACGCTTTATGAATATTTGCGACAAAACCGAACAAACAAGGTTTCCCTTTCGACAATGCATTTGCAGTCTCGTCTCCGCTATGAAGGCTCGGATAAGCATTGCGCTTTAAGAAAGGATTAATGTGTTCAATCCTATAATCCATAGCGTCATCGGTTTTCACTGGAACTAATCTGCTGCAACACGACCCCGTTTGTAGACGGTTAGCGACATGGGAATATGACTCGGAATTACCGAAGCTAAAAATCTGGAGTTTATAATCGGCGCAATCAGGTCGCGGTAGCCAGAGTATCCGCTTTGTGTACTCACTGTTTCTATTTGGATAATCGTTGGCGCGTGTTTTAAATGCACGGGTGACAGGAAGCATATCTACAATGATTGAAAACACTAATACCGAACCGCTGTATATCCTGTTAATCAGCGTCCACGGTTTGATTCGAGGTCGCGATCTGGAATTGGGACGCGACGCGGATACCGGCGGTCAAACCAAATATGTCGTTGAGCTGGCCAAGGCGCTGGCAAAACAGCCTAATGTCGGGCGCGTGGATTTGGTAACGCGGCGGATAATCGACACTGAAGTCGGCCCCGATTACGCCGAGCTCGTCGAACCGCTGGCGGAAAATGCACAAATAGTCCGTATTGAAGCGGGTCCCGAAGGCTATATCCGCAAGGAAGAGTTATGGGACCATCTGGATAGTTTCGCCGATAACTTACTGACGTGGCTGCACTGTCAGCCGCGCTTGCCGGATATTCTGCACAGCCATTATGCCGACGCCGGTTATGTGGGGGTGCGCCTTGCGCATAGGACGGGTTTGTCGCTGATCCATACCGGCCATTCTCTGGGACGCGATAAATGTCGCAGGCTGCTGGCTATGGGCTTGGCGATGGAGGATATCGAGCTGCGCTATCATATGTCGCGCCGTATCGATGCCGAAGAGGATACGCTGACTAATGCCGATTTGGTAATTACCAGCACCCGCAATGAAATCGAAGAGCAATACGAGCTTTATGATTGCTATACGCCGGACAAGATGGCGATCATCCCGCCGGGAACCGATCTCGACATGTTTCATCCGCCGACTTCCGCCGGCGAAGACATTGCCTTTGCAGAAACCCTTAAGATGTCTCTGCATGAACCGCATAAGCCGATGATATTGGCGCTATCCCGGCCCGACGAGCGGAAAAATATCGTTGGACTTTTGGAAGCTTACGGCGGTTCGCCGCGTTTGCAGCAATTAGCCAATCTGGTGATCATCGCCGGTAATCGTGAAGACATTCGGGAGTTGGGCGAAGGTCCGCAAGGGGTTTTGACGGAGTTGTTGCTGGTTGCCGATTATTACGATCTCTACGGTCGGGTCGCTCTGCCGAAACACCACTCGGCTGACGACGTCGCCGACATTTATCGCCTTGCCGCTACATCCGGGGGGGTGTTCGTCAATCCGGCCTTGACTGAACCATTCGGCTTGACGTTGCTGGAAGCGGCCGCCAGCGGTCTGCCGCTGGTCGCTACCGAAAACGGCGGTCCGGTGGACATCATTGGCAATTGCAGTAACGGTTTGCTGGTCGATCCGCTGGATAAGTCGGCGATTGCCGAGGCGTTGGTGGCTATCCTCGAAAATCCGAAACTTTGGCAGGAGTTTTCTGTCAATGGGTTACAAAACGTTGCCCGGTATTATTCCTGGGACGCCCATGCACAAGCCTATTTGCGAACGATTCGGACGCTGTCGCAGCAAGGGGCGCCGCTCCCGAAAACGCCGCCGATCGTCAAAACCGGTCGCTACCAGAAACTGGCTATTTTTACCGCTATCGACAATACCTTGCTGGGCGATAACGAAGGACTGGCGCAATTTGTAAATCTTATCCGCGAAAAACGTAAAAAACTTCTATTTGGCATCGCTACCGGACGACGGCTGGATTCGGCACTGGCGATTTTTAAAAAATACCGGATTCCGATGCCGGATATTTTAATCACCAGTTTCGGCACTGAAATCTATTATGCCCCGCAACTGATTGCGGACATCGCCTGGACCTACCATATCGATCATTTGTGGACGCCGCAGGTGCTGCGCCGCGTCATCGGCAAGCTGCCCGGCCTGACCCTGCAAGCCAAAAGCGAACAGAGCCGGTATAAACTGTCTTATCATTACGACAGCAATAGCGCGCCGACGATGGAAGAAATTCTCACGCTACTGAGGCAGCAGGAATTGTCGGCCAATTGCACGCTCTCGTCCGGACAGTTCTTGGACTTTGTCCCGGCCAGAGCCTCCAAAGGACAGGCATTACGCTATATCGCCCAGCAATGGCATATCCCGCTGGAGCGTATCCTGGCTACGGGCGGCTCCGGGGCGGACGAAGATATGTTGCGCGGCAACACCCTCGGCGTCGTGGTCGCCAATCGCCATTGCGAGGAATTGTCTATTCTGGGCGATACCGAACACGTCTATTTCGCCGAGGGTTCGCATGCCTGGGGTATATTGGAGGCTATCGAGCATTACGACTTTTTCAATCGCTAACCGAGTACAGAGTCCATGATTAAGCGCATTTTGATTTGTACCGATCTCGACCGTACCCTGTTGCCGAACGGCAGACAACCCGAATCGCCCGGTGCGCGGGCGGCTTTTGCCCGGCTGGTTGCGCGCCCGGAAGTCACTCTGGCTTATGTCAGCGGTCGGCATCGCGCGTTGGTTGAAGACGCTATCCGGGAATACGGGCTGCCGTCGCCCGGTTGGGTCATCGGCGATGTCGGCACGACTATTTACCAGGTGCATGCCGGAGAATGGCGGCATTGGACTGAATGGGAGCAGGACATCGCCACCGATTGGCGGGGATTGACGGCGGACGATTTACGACCCTTGTTTGCCGATTTGCCGTCGTTGCTCCTACAGGAAGAAGCCAAGCAAAACCGTTACAAACTCAGCTATTATCTGCCGTTGCAGACTGACATCGACGCTCTGCAACGAGAAATGTTGCGGCGACTTGAAACGCAACAGCTGGCGGCCGGTTTAATCTACAGTGTCGATGAAGCAACGTCGACGGGCCTGTTGGACGTGTTACCCGCCCACGCCACGAAACTCCATGCCGTGGAATTTTTAATGCAACAGCAGGGCTTCGATTACGCCAACACGGTTTTCGCCGGCGACAGCGGTAACGATTTGCCGGTACTCGCCAGCATGATTCACTCTGTACTGGTCGCCAACGCCGACATTGATGTTGTCGAGCAAGCCAAAACTCAAGCTCGAAAACAGGGAACGCTGGCGGCATTTTATTTGGCGCAAGGCGGTTTTTTGGGCATGAACGGCAATTACAGTGCGGGGATTGTTGAGGGTGTCGCTCATTATCACCCTGACATCCGGGTTTGGATGGAACAAGACCATGAACAATAATCCCCTTTTGCATATTTTCGGGGAGGTGCTGTTCGACCATTTTCCCGACGGCAGCCGCGTCCTGGGCGGCGCGCCGTTCAACGTCGCATGGCATCTACAGGCGTTCGGACAATCGCCCCGCTTCATCAGTCGGATCGGCGCTGATCCGGCCGGACACGAAGTTACGGCATTAATGGACGGCTGGGACATGAGTCGTGAAGCGCTACAAACCGACAGCGAACGGTCTACCGGCAGCGTCCGGGTGCTGATCCCGGACGGCGAACCGCATTATGAAATCGTCGCCGATTGCGCCTACGATTTTATCGATAGCAAATTGCTTGAGGAAAAACAAACTCAGGGCATTTTGTATCACGGCTCATTGGCAATCAGGAACCCGGTCTCGCGCACGGCGCTGCAAGCCGCCAAAGCCCGGCATCAAGGCAAAGTTTTTGTCGATGTCAATTTGCGGCCGCCCTGGTGGGATCGGGAAACGCTGCTGCCGTTGCTTCATGATGCCGATTGGGTCAAACTCAATGAAGCCGAACTGATCGCGCTATGCCCTGATGAACACGGCCTGGAAGCAGCCATGCAGGCATTTTGCGCGCAGTTCGATCTGGAAATACTGGTCGTGACACGCGGCGAACAAGGCGCTGTCGCTTACGGCAGGCAGCAACACTTCGTAACCGTGGAGCCACCGGCAAGCACTGCCGTGGTCGATACGGTCGGCGCGGGTGATGCCTTCGCCGCGCTGTTGTTACTGGGATTAAGCAGGCAATGGCCTTTAACAGTGACCCTGGAACGGGCGCAAACGTTTGCCTGCGCATTGGTCGGCAGGCGCGGTGCAACCGTCGCCGATAGGGCGTTTTATCGTGCGTTCAGCGAACAATGGGGCTTGTAGGGTACGCTGCGCGTACCTTTAGACGCTATCATAAAAATCAACATAAAAGGTACGCACAGCGTACCCTACGGTGGATTGTAAAAAAACCGAAAACTTGACCGTTCAGAGTATAAATGCACAACATTGATCGGTCGCACTTACAGAATCAGGATAACGCTATATGTATGAACAAGTTTCCCATTCTCTCTTGAATGCCATTCTTGACGATTTAAAACCGGAAATCAGAAGACAGGATTTACGGCATTTTTATACCCGGCTGGGCGCTAATTTTTACGCCATTTATTCGCTGTTTTTTACCCTCTACGGACACCGCGAAGATTTCAAGCCGCAAATGCTGCGCCTGGTGGAAACGATGGCCAAAGGGTATATAAACCGTTCTGCGGAGCTGGAGCGTGTCGACATCGAGCGCGAACTGGATCATAACTGGTTCTTGTCGCAGAAATGGGTCGGCATGGCGCTTTATACCAACGGTTTCGCGGACAGCCTGGCTGATTTGATTGACAAAATACCTTATTTCCAGGAACTGGGCATCAACATGGTGCATATCATGCCGATTTTGATGTGTCCGGCAGGCAAAAGCGACGGCGGCTATGCGATTAGCGATTTCCTGCAAATCGACGATAGGCTTGGCGACATGGATGATTTCCGCCAGGTTGCCGAGGAATTCAGGAAACGCGATATCCTGCTGGTTCTGGACATCGTGCTCAATCATACCTCCGACGAACACGAATGGGCCAAAAAGGCGGCCATGGGGGAGCGCCGTTATCAGGATTATTACTTTATGTTCGATAACCGGGAAATTCCCGATATGTTCGAACAGAACATGCCGGAAATTTTCCCCCAAAGCGATCCGGGAAGCTTTACCTGGAATGCGGAAACGGAAAAATGGGTGATGACTGTCTTCCACGACTACCAGTGGGATTTAAATTACAGTAATCCTGAAGTGTTCATTGAAATGCTCGACATCATCCTGTTTTGGGCGAATCAGGGAGTGGACGTGTTGCGCTTGGATGCTGTCGCCTTCCTGTGGAAAAAAATCGGTACTTCCTGCCAGAACGAGCGCGGCGCGCATTTGATTCTGCAGTTGATGAAAGATTGTTGCCAGGTGACCGCGCCCGGCGTGTTGTTTATTGCCGAAGCGATCGTCGCACCGGTTGAAATCATCAAATATTTCGGCGAAGACGCGATTATCGCCAAGGAATGCGAAATCGCTTACAACGCCACCTTGATGGCTTTGTTGTGGGACGGCATCGCCACCAAAAACGCCAAATTGCTGTATCAGGGGGTGAAGAATCTGCCCGCCAAGCTGGAGCGGGCGACCTGGCTCAACTATGTGCGCTGCCACGACGACATTGGCTTCGGTTTCGACGACAGCGATGTCCGGGCCGTGGGTTACGAGCCTTTCGAACACCGAAAATTTCTGGTCGATTATTTCAGCGGTCAATTCGATGCTTCTCCGGCCAGGGGCATGGTGTTCATGCGTAACGAGGAAACCGGGGACGCGCGCATTTGCGGATCGCTGGCCTCGCTGGCGGGACTGGAAGCGGCGCAGGAAAGCGGCGATTCGGCCATGACTTCATCCGCCGTCAATAAAATCCTGTTACTGCATAGCCTGATTCTGTCTTTCGGCGGCATCCCGCTGCTTTATAATGGCGATGCGCTCGGCGTCGTCAACGACTACAGCTATCGCGACGACGCCAGCAAAAGCAACGACAACCGCTGGATTCACCGTCCTAAAATCAATTGGGAAAGAGCCGAATTACGGAACAAACAAGGCACGGTGGAATACAGTTTGTTCAACGCTCTGAAAAAAATGATCGCCATCCGCAAGGAAACCGCCGCGTTCGCTGATTTCAACGACCGGGAATTACTGGATGTCAATAATGAACATTTGTTCTGTTTCATCCGATTCAATTATCAGCGTTCGTCGGAACGGGTCCTGGTGGTCGCCAATTTCGACGCCAGTCCCCAGTATCTTGATCTGGAAGTTATCAGTGGCCGAGGTATTAACCTTCACAGCCAATTCATCGATTTATACAGCGGCAGAAGTCCAGCCCAGTATGATCGCCGGATCGTTTTACAGCCTTATCAATTTTATTGGTTAACGGAAATATGAGGTGATTGGAGCCGCTTTTCCTGTTGAATAGTCTAAAAACCGCCAAACCGTCCATAGTCTGTTTAAGGTATGGATAGTGAGATAGATTAGTGGCTTATGATCGATAATGTATGGGTATTTTCGGCCATAACCAGACGATCATAGATATTGCGTATGAATGTCTAGTGAATCTCGGAAAGCAGCCGCGCATAACGTAGAGCTAACCGGGCGCGGCACGGAAAGCTGAAAAAACAAAACCGCATTATAACCGCGCTCCGGTTGAGCTCCATGTTCATGTTAGGCGAGCAGTCTGTCATATTCGGCATGAGTGCCAATCCAAACCCAAAGGAAGCCACTTTCAATTGGTGTGGCAACTGCTCGGTAATGTGAACCGACACGAGCAGACCAAACCTTGCCGACTTTCTTGAACTGTAAAGAGGGATGGGAAGGGTCTGCTTTGAGCAACTTAAAATTCTTGTCTGCAAGCCCACGAATTTCTAGCGGAAGTTTTTCATAACATGTCCAGAAGCTGGAAGCCGTTTTATGTTTCAAAGGTCTCTCGTTTTTCCGGCTTGATGCTCAACTAATGCCGCGTTAATAAGAAAATCTAGCTTTCCGGCATTTGAATCAGCTTCAATTTGCCTATCCCACCGAGATTGGTCGAATTCAATAAACCAGTCACGAAGCTTGGAAAATGAAGCATTATCTAACTCTGCAATTTGCTCTTCTATCGTTTCTACACTCATCATGATAATTTACACCGACATAAATTGATTGTGTGAGGATTATATAATTAAACTATGTCTTACTGCGTTGTATTAGTATTGTAATTTCTGTTGCATCGTTCATTGATGCTCCTTCAAACGGAGTAAAATCCAATCTTTTTATCTCTGCTTTGTATTCTCGTCCAGCGGCATCACTAAGAACCTTCGCGATCATAGCTTCCATTTCACTTGTACTAAGTGATTTCAATGCACGACGGTAAAATTCTTCAAAAAAATCATCCCCATTTGATATATCTGATTCGGTGTGTTCTCTTTCTTCCATCTTGTTCTCGGTATGGTTTAGATGCCTAACGTGAAGTTGAGGGACGCGCCGCCGATAGGCGGCGCGTCCCCTCGAACGTAATGTTAGAACTCTGGTTATTCACGCTCACCGAATGCCATACGCAAGCGTTTCGCGGGGTTCCAGAATTCGACCTTCTTGGGGTCAAAATGCTCAGGCTTGTAGGGGAAGTAATTCTTTGCATGACCCTTAAGCCATGAAGTCATGTCTTTGTACTTCTCAGTACCCGGCGACTTAAGAACCTTCAATAGCTGTTCATACCCAGGAGTGCCACCACAGTCCTCTGGCGGGCAAGCCCTTTCTCCGGCGATACAAGCAGGGTAGTTGGCCGAGGCGTCTTTAATCAGGACACCCTCAAGCAGAACTTCATGGCACCAACCATCACCGAAATCGTAGTTGTATTCGGCTCTGACTCCGGGTTCAGTGAAGTACTCTGAAATGGGCACATTCCATCCTGGTAGAACCGTGCGTTCTCCTTCGGTGTCAGGGAGCCCAATTTCAATTACCTTGCGGCCTCGTGGCTTTTTCACTCGAAACTCGTGCAAGTGATAATCAAGCCAGCCCATCGAGTCTTGGATCGCCACATGCAGATCCCAAAAGGAATACTCAGAGAGCACCTGCACCCGCCGCCAAATGGGTGGCTCAATATCGAGAAGTGTTACGCGAAACTGATAGATCAATTTGCTGCTCATGCCATTCACCTGAAGACTTCTAACGTAGAGCTAACCGGGCACGGCCCGGTTAGCTGAAAAATAAAACCGCATTATAACAGCGCTCCGGTTGAGCGCCATGTTAGCGCTCCGGTTGAGCGCCATGTTAGGCTAGGGAGCAGAAATTTAACTTTACTCTGACCCCAGTTATTTCCAGTTATTTTTAACTCATTCCCAGGATCACATTACAATCGTCCGGATTTGGATAAAATTGAAAAGTTTAAAGAAGTCTTAGATACTTTTAAAATCCCGACTTTAATAAGAAGTGCTAAAGGCGATGATGTATTAGCAGTATGTGGTCAACTCAATTCTAAAAATTAAATAGCTATCAAGTGCCAGTGAATGGGGCCGGACCAAGTCGACAATATGTTTTCATGGAAAAAATACATAAAACCTGAAATTTAACCGATAAATCACCGGATGAGCCGGTGATTTTCATGTTACTCCTTTTAGAAATAGTTTATCGACTAACTGCTAAGGGGCGTTAACCACCCGACGAACAAAGAGCTAACTCCTCTCAATTTTTGATCAACCTTGACGGTCGCTTGTCGGCCAAAAGCAGTCGGTCAGCGCATATTCTTGGCTGGCCGCTTCAGGCTGCGAAGCAGTCTTTCGACCTTGGCCATTCATTAACAGCTGATCTCGATTTTGAAATTACCCTCTGCGACTGCATTGCGGTTTGATTGTTAGGGTGAAAGTCTTCCAATAACATCAAAGATTGCTTGCTGAGCAAACGAGCTTGGTCTACCCATTTAACACAAAATAGCAAAAACACGAGTTTTTAGAAAGTATTGATTAAACATCTTCCTTTCGATGCTTTATCAATATCGGCAAACTTGCTAAGGCATCAAGCACCGGCAGGCGTTTGCTGCGGATGTATTCAATGTCGCCAACCAGGTAGACGGCATCTCGTGCCCGTGAGATGGCCACGTTCATGCGGCGGTCGTCAGCGTAGAAAGTCGCGGGACCGGTATTGCGCACGAACGAGAAGAACACGATATCGGCCTGTCGTCCTTGGAAGGCATCCACGGTGTCGACTTCTACGGCCAGCATCTCGCTGAAGTCATGGTGGCTCAGGGTATCGCGCAAGGCTTTGCACTGGGCGCGGTATGGCGTGATCAGTGCAACGCTTAGCTTTTTGGTAGCGCCAGCGCGTTTGAGCCTTTCGAAGATCTCGTCGAGCCGGGCCATGATGATTCGGATCTCAAACTCATTGACCAGAACCTTCTTTTCGTTGCCCTGCTGCACCGGCACGCGGTAGCCATTGGATTTGTATGTGAACCAGCCGAAGTCTTGAAACTCGTGGTCAGTGGTTGTGCGGTGGTGCTGCAGCTCACCCTTGTAGAAGTGGTGAGAGATGAATTGGCCGATGTCTGGGAGCATGCGGAACTGCTTGCCCAACGTGCCCTTCATGTTCATGGGCAGGTTCTCGAACAAGCGCTCGATCACACCGTTACGGATCAAGCGTTCTTTGTGCTCGTCCATCTTGGTCAGTGCTTCGGCTTCTTCTGAGCAGAATGTGGGTGGCAGTTGCTTGTGGTCGCCAACCAAAATGCACTTCTTGGCCACGCTCATGGCCATGAGCCATTCGGGCATGGTTGCCTTGGAGCACTCGTCAACGATGGCCAGGTCGAACATCTCGGTTTCATCATCGACCAAGTGATCGATCTGATTGCAGGTGACGCCGATGACCTGGTGCATTTCAGCGAGATTGCGAGCTTGCCAACGCGGCAGGCCCATCTTGCCGCTGTCATTGGTTTTACCCTGTTCTAACGTCTCCCATAGGTTCATGGTCAGCTCAGGCGCGACACTGTGCGCCTTGTGCCATAAAGCATCAGCGCGGCTTAGAGCGTCTGTTTGTGACGTGTTTGGGCTCTCGAACTCGGTGATGGAAAACTGCGGGTAGCGCAGCATCGAGTCCAGAAGCTCTGGTGAGCCTTGCTCAGCAAGGCGGTCAAAGGCGTTGTCCACGGCCACGTGAGTCTCTGAACTGATCAGGATTCGCGCACCGGGCTTGGCTTTGATCGTTTGCAGGATGATTTCCACGATAGCTGTTGTCTTGCCGGTGCCGGGTGGCCCCTGCATGAAGAACAGATCCTCGGTGGCCAGCGCCTTTGAGATCAGCTTGAACGCGGGATCACCTGCCTTGTAGCTCGATTGGATGGGAGCTAAGGGCTTGATCGCCATAGAGGTTCCGCCTTCACGGGCCTTGAACTCATCCATGAAAGCCTTGACCTTGTTGGTTGGACGTTCCTCGGTGTTGAGGCGTTCCCCCGGAAGTGAGATGTCGTTACCGTTCTTTTTGGCTAGGTTACTGTAGTAATACTGAAGCAACCGATTGTGGTTGATGTTGTAGTTGGCACCGGTGCGAAACGCGAGCAGATAGCGGATCTGACGCTTGAGCTTCGGCATCGTTTCCTTGTCAGCGTTGCGCATCAGCTCGGACAGGTATTCCAGCCAATGGTCGATGTGCTCTACGAAATCGATAACAACTTCTGATTCGGGATGCAGGTTTGGATGACGTTCGCCCATTTATGCCTCCATGATCTTTGCGTGAAGCAACGATTCAACGCCTCCAGGATTTTTAGAACCCAGCTTGTTGATAATCACGCGGCGCATGAATACATCAGCTTCATCAACCGTCAAAGGCAATACCAGCTTGGAAACAGCAAGTACAAAAACAATATCCATATCTGGATGAATGCTCAATACGCCAAGATTATTTTCAGCCATGCCAGCGGTAATCAATGCGTCAATAGCAAGCGCAATTCTGTAAATCGAAAACTGAGGCAAAGATGCAGTCAGTTTCTCTTTTGTGTTGAATCCAGCGCCTACAGCTTTCGTTACAGCAATAATGCTTTCCTTAATCGAGTGCCTTCTCCAGACAAATGACAGTTCAATTTGTGGCTGCATTTTCAATCCTCTTGTTCTTCTTCTCCCAGTGTTCGTGCTTCTGGTTCTTTGTGTTAAATCCGAATGCAAACCAAGCATTAAACTCGCGATCAGTACCTAGCATTTCACAGATGCTCTCAATAGCTGAATCAGGATGCAGAGGCTTAATTCGGTCGATATATCCCCGAAGCTCATCACGGCGTGTATTCAGAATTTTGCGTGCTTCTATTAACGACTTCTTGTCTTCGAAGGCCTCTTTCACCATCGGAGCCAGTCGCTTTCGTTCTGCATTGTCATGCGCAAAAGTGTCTGGATAGTCTCCGCTATCATGGGCAGCCTGGACGCGCCGTTTGAACGGCTGATATTCCTCGTTTAGCTCAGTTAATATTTCGTTGGCGCAACCAATAATGTCAGTAGCCGTACCAATGACCTTGATAATCTCTTGCAGCGTACCCCCCTCCTTGAGATTTTTAATCCAACGGTTCGCATAATCGTTTTGCGTCATTTCAAACGCATAATATGATTCGAATTTCTTGGCAATTACATTCCAATATTCAATGCATGCGTCATATTTCAATGCCAAAGTTTTCTTATTGGCCTCGTGTCTCTCCTCAACCGATACTTTGTTAGCGTCGAGAGTATTTTTCTCGTCTTTAAGGGTTGTAGCTTCGTTTAAAAGACGTGATCGATGGCTTTTAAGACGATTCAATTCATTGTTGAATTTGTCGTTATTATTTTTCGACGAGCGCTCAATGGAACGCTTCCTTGCCTCAATGAAATCAGTGGTCACACCGATTTCTCGCGCAGAAGTAAATTCGCGCCATACATGACGACCTTGCCGCTGAGCCTGCTTATTCAGCTCATTGATATAGGCATCAATTAATGATCTGGTCGAATAAATTGCATTCAGCTTTTCATTGACGATATTGATTTCTTGATTGCAAAGATCAAGATGCATCCACGAATCAATACAGACAAATGTGAAACTTTGGAACTCTGCAAGTTCATTTAAATATGTGCCAGTTATTTCTAACTGACCATTCATGAAATCAAGATACTGCTTGAGTTCTTCGTTGCGCTGTTCCTGGTGCGCTTTAATCTGGCGAGAGTATTCCGCCATTTTGGCATTTACTCGGCGATTGGCTTCAGCTTGAGCCTTTTCCAGACGTCGAACCAGAGCCTGCGTGTGGGCGGTTTCTTCTTCCAGCTTTGAGCCTGCCCACCTTTTGGCAATTGCTTTTAAGATCATAGAAATTCAGTCCTCAGTGCAGCTCAAGAAATTCACAGGCCTGGTCCCAGCCGGTCTTGTTTGGAATGATCAATTCCATGCGATCGAGGATCGTCTTTTCCATCTCTTTTTTGAACGCCCTACCTGTCTGGTGTGAGATGTCGATGGTGTTCAGCTTCTCTTGCAGGACTTCCAGCTCCGCGGCGAATGCTTGCGAGCGCTCGTTCTTTTCTTCTTGTTTGCGTCGCTCTACGTCCATCAACTCCGAGTGTTCGATGTAGTTCTTGCGCACGGGCGTGAACATCAGGTATTGCATCTCCAGATGATCGTTCAGTTCTTTGCCCATCGTGTCGAACTGAGCGAAGGCCTGATTGGTAATGCTGCGCCGCGCCTCTTCGTACTGGCGGTCGATGTTTGCAATTTCCTTGCTATATTCGTTGGCTAGCTCCTGCATCATCTGTCGCTCTTGCTCTGGCAGTGCTTCGAGCTGCGCGTAGATATTGTTTTGGACAGCCTTGAGCTGGTTCTTGCGAGTGCTGTATTCCGAAATGACCGAGATCGCACCGCTGAAAGGCAGCAGATCTGTCCAAATGAACGACTGCTCGGACATGGTGCCAACCTTTCCGACGTAATGCGATAGGTTGATCGAGCCGCCGTTGAGTAGCTCCAGTGCAAATTTCAGATCTTCATTGGCAATCGTCACACCATTGGCAGAGAAGTGATTGACATAAGCACCAGCTGCAAGCGCGAAGCCAACTGCGAACACTGCACCGCTGGCCATGACGCCCAGGGCACCAAGTGTCGTGCCACCAATGGCGTAACCAGAGACCGAGGCAGTGACAAACGTGCCCAAGTACGTGCCCGCGCCGACGCCCAAGCCATATGCCAAGCTACCTCCCACGACCTGCATCGTGCCACCAATGGTGGACGAAGCGAACTCAATGCTGTCGATCTCGCCGTTGGAGAACTTGTACAGGTTCTGCGCCAGCTGAACCGTAATTTGGGCAACTGCTGCGGCTACGTTGCCCTTGATGAGCTGTTTGCCAAGGGTTCCGCCAATCATTTTGCCGGTCTGAGCTGCAGCAGCATCAATCAATGACTGCCCTGCGTGCTGAACACCAGTGATCAGCAAGGCATTGCCGGCACCCTTCACGGAGCTAAGCACCACGCGTTGCGCCGCATCAAGGCACGTATCCATGTCTAAGGGCTGATCACTGCGCATGTACTCCAGCAGGATGGACACAGACTCGGAGGCCGCACCGGCAACAGCACCGGCCTTGGCAGCATTGCGGTACTGCATGCTGTTGAACTCACTGCGCACCCGGGGCTTATCTTTGTACTCAGGGCCGTTTTCGTTTTTCCTTGCATCTCCGGCAAGCTCCTCTGCGCTGCCTTTGCCTTTACGGTTGAGTCCTTTGCTTGAAACTTTGCCGTCACCGGACGTGAGCTTGTCAGTGGCGTTGTCGGCTGTGTCCTGATTGCTCTTTGACACCCCCGGGCGTGTGTCCTTGTTGCGTTGGAACTGCTTGTGAGCTGAATCTTTTACGGACTCCACCTGATCGGAAGGAACGATCTTGCCAACACTATCGTATTTCTCCGGTGACAGTGCTGCTGCGGTCTTCTCGCCGTCCTTGTAGAACTTGACCTGGTGCTTGGTTGTTCCATCAGGCGTATTCACGTGGATATCGGCTACAGGATCATTCACCTTTCCAACATCACGTGTCCCCCGGTGATTGTTCTGCCCCTTGGCTGCAGCTTCAATGTTGAACGAACCAACGTGGTGTGCCTCAGCAACGAAGCCCTGCTGCACATCAATGGATTGACCATTGATCGCGCCAGATTTATTGGAGATTGACTCCCGTATCCCTTTTCCGTAATCACTCAATGCTTTATTCAAGGCATCGCCTTGAACTTGGTTCCATGCACCTTGGAATTGGGAGATGCCTTGGTCACGCGCGTCTGTTACTTTTGGTTTTTTGCCCATCAAAGGTTCGGCTTTATCTGTAGATTCGAACTCCAAAGGGGGGCATAAAGTGGTTGATTTACCCAATCTTGACTCTTGCAGAACAGCGTTATCAATTTTCTTTGGATGAATGTTGCTAACGAAAGTTGGACTTTTTCCAAAATTGAGTTCCACATTGAGCGTCGGCACCGATACCACCGATTCGGTATCCATCTTTTTGATTTCGTCGTCGATGTGATCTTCAGCCTTGACCAGCTGGCGACGTGCAGATTCGAGTTTCTTGTTCAGATTGTAGGCCACCTCCGAAGGTCGACCATTCCCGTTGAACTGCTCGGCACAAGCTTCATGCACCTTGCGGCGTTTAGCTGATGCATCGTGATAAGTAGCCAGTTGCACTAAGTAGGTTTGGCAAGCTTTGAGGTCATCCTCACAGTCGCGTACCTGCTGGCGATATTGCGCGGCGTTTTCAAACAATGGGCCAATGGCCTGTTGGAGCTTTTCGCGCTTTGCCGATACGGACTGAATCTTACGTTGAATGATCTCTTGACGGCACTCATACGTCTTGATCATGGCGCGAAGCTGGTACTCATCGAGCGATTTATGTCGCTCTATCAGCGCTTGGCCCGCTTTGATTTGTGCGTCCAATTTGGCAATCTCAAGCGCCAACTCGTCTTTGTAGCGCTTATGTTCGGCCTCAGCCTGTTTTTGCTGCACCTCGAAGGACTCTCCCAAGCCAAAAATCCTTCCAAAGAATACTGGTAGCATGGGTAGGATTGGTGGGCAGTCGAACGCCTCTTTCTTTTGCTTGAATGCATCAATCAGAGTGAGGGTCTCTTTGCGCATTACGGCTTCATTGAAGGTCTCAAAGAAGACGAAGTCGGCTCTGACCTTCTCGCCCTCGCTCCTCTTTTTCTTTAGCTCGCTGTTCAGTTGAGCAAGCTCAGTATCAAATTTGTTCATCCCCACCCTCATCCAACTCGAAATTTCTTATGGAGCGCTTTGGTTAATGTGTTACCAGAATTTAGAAAATTCTCAGCCTGCTATGGAAAAAGCTGACAAATAATACCACATCCATCCAGTGATTCCGCTCGCGCTACGAAGCCGCCGTCCTGAGTTAAGCTCGCAATTACTACAACAAGGTGCGCTCTCAAAGCCTACAACAATTGCCCCGGCTGAATCGACCAGCCTGAATTTTTCGGTGGTCCGTTATCAGCTGCAAAGCAGTCATTCAGTCAATAATTCCAATCTTCTGCTTTGGGTCGAACTGAGACAGTCAATGCCTGAGACAGTCAATGCCTGATGCAGCTTAGACTCATTTTAGAAGCTGTCAGATCAAGTCCAGAGTTTTACATCTTGGTCTCTTATATCGATATGGCTCCTGAAAATATCCGCTTTGCGGAGAAAGACTTCGGTAAGCCGTATATCAGCGCGGATGGCAAAGAGCTGGACGTTAAATTCAATTCATCCCATTCGGACGATAAAATGATGGTAGCGGCAGGTTTGCACGATCGTATAGGCGTGGACATCGAAGAGTGGAACGAGAAGGCCGATTGTGGCTGGGTTGTCAGTCGCTGTTTTACCGAAGTCGTACGCTGTTTTTGGAATGGATTGCCGGAAGACAGGAAAGACGCGTTTTTCTATCGACGCTGGACGAGGAAGGAACGTTTTGTAAAGGCTGTCGGCGTAGGTATCGGGCTGGATGTTTCCAGGGTTGTCTCCTCGCCGGTCGGTGCGGCGCGGTTTTTGTCCGTGCCGGAGGGGAGGGGGCGGTCCGGCTGGAAATTGGGCGCTGGTTGATTTGGATTTTGGCAGTGGCATTAGCGCCGCACTGACGGTTCCGGCGAAATGCCATGACCGGATTGAGCGTAGGCGGCTCGAATTTAAATAAAGACGGGATACAAATCCCGTCCCTGTCTTCACGGGCTATTGTGACGCCGTTTGTTGCATGTGGATCTGTAGGCTTAACGGACGCATATCGGTCCAGACTTCCTTGATGTGATCGAGGCATTCTTGTTTGTTGCCGATTTTGCCGACGGTCCGCCAGCCGCCCGGTATTTCTTTGTAGTCGGGCCAGATTGAATATTGCTCTTCGTGATTGACCACAACCTGGTAAATAGTCGTGTCTTCTTCGTCGTCCCAAGCCATTATTATTCTCCGTTGATAGGTAATTGCCATAATACCCCCGTCATTCGAACGATGGGAGCGGTTTCCGTAGTGTAGACGATAGAAACGCTAAAATACCTCAGCTGTCATACTGATCCAGTAAATGGGTTTTGAATTGGGTGCGACAGTGCAGCAGGGCTTTGGCCATGTGTTTTTCAACGGCGCTATCGGATATGCCGAGTTCCATGGCTGTTTCGGCATAGGTCATGCCGTAAACTCTATTCAGGATAAATATCTCCTGGGTGCGCAACGGCAATTCGTCCAGTATCCGTTTGATCGCGGCCAACCTTTCATCGATGGATACGAGTTTTTCGGCAGAGGGAAATTCGCTGGGCGGGAGTAAGCTCTGGTCTTTTGTTTGCTGGTAATTTTCCGTTACTTTTCGATGTTTGATGTGGTCGTAAGCGAGATTTTTTGCGACCCTGAACAGAAAGCCGCGCGGATGATCGATGGTTTGTTTTTGCGCTTCGCGGAAAAAAATAATGAAGCTTTCTTGTGCAAGGTCCGCGGCTATATCCGGGCAGTTGACAATCCGGGTCAAATGAAACTGTAATTCGGACTGGTGATTCAAGTAAATGGCTTCTACGTTCAAGTTCAAATCCCTCTTCGTTGTGTTAAGAATGTTTACCTTGTTGCTGAACCGACGGCGTCGGAATAAGGGCGGTATGCGGTTTGCGGGGTCTAACAGCGTTAGTGATTTGCTTGGGCTGTTTGCCAAAGCGCCATAGTCTATTGGGTTGCATGAGCATATGTGGGTCCATGGTTTTTGCTTTGTTAGTTAGGCGGCTATCGGCATACGGATAAGCACTTTGTAACGAGTTGGGTAAGCCGGAGAATAGTGCGGTCGTAGCATGCCGATGACTAGGCAGGCTTGGGACGCTCTCAAAGGCGGTCTGTTGTTCTGAACTCGTTGCGCTGGCTATAGGTATTAAGCAATGCGTGTGCCACTTTGTCAGCCTAGCGATTTCAATGAGTTGGCGTAAAACGCAGGAAGGGTATTTGAAAAGTACGTCATATGACACACTTAAAATGCGTCATATGACATAGTTACTTGAAGATGCGAGGTGGACGGTTTGCTTCGCGGCAATGTCGGGTTTCGTTGTTCAGCGGTATTGTTTTAGCGGGGCGGATGAGGTTAAAAAGGCTTCAAGGCGTCCTATTATCAGGCCTGCTTCGGTTTTGAGGCCTGAGAAGCGTCTAACGCATCGAATAGTGTATACGCGAGCTGAAAGGAAAATATTTTATGTTAGTTTTTTTGTGCCGCTCTTCCTGGCTAACGGTTGTTGGCGTACTGCTTGCGGGCATCATCAGCGGATTAAGTAGTGCGGCTTTGGTGGCGCTGATTAATTCGACATTATCGAATACACTGGATACCAAGCTTTTGCCGTGGCTGTTTGTCGGCTTGTCTATTGCGGTGTTGTCCAGCGGTTTTCTATCGAATTATCTGCTCAATCGGCTCAGCGCTCAAATTGTTTGCGATCTCCGCATCCAAATCAGCCGCTTGATTCTCGCCGCGCCTTATCCTTATCTGCAAAAGCTGGGCAAGTCGGCATTATTGGCTCACTTGACCGAGGACATATCGGTGATTGCCAATGCCAGTCAATTATTGCCGCTAGTTTGCATTAATTTTGCGGTCGTGGCCGGTTGTATGACTTATCTGAGCTGGTTATCCTGGCACTTGGCGCTGGTTTTGGCCGGGGTGATTGTATTCGGCGTCTTGAGCTCCAGTCTGTTTAGAGAGTGGCCGAAAAAAGCCGTACTCAAGGCGCGCGAGGAATATGATGTGCTCAACAGCGATTTTAGGGCGTTGACGGAAGGCGTCCGTGAGTTGAAATTGCATAGGCAGCGTAGCGATGCGTTTATGGCGCAGTCGCTGGCGGCCAGCGCCGAAGCTTATCGCCGCTATTCTTTTCGGGGTGCGGTGGCTTATTTATTGGTGAATCAGTGGGCGCAACTGCTGTATTTCCTGGTTATAGGCGTGATCCTCTATGTTTTTCCGGTTTGGCAGGTTATCGATCAGAAGGTGATCGGCGGTTATACGTTGGTATTTTTGTTTATGATGTCGCCGTTGAGCATACTCACCACCAGTTTACCGATCTTTAGCCGCGCTAAGGTGTCGTTACAAAAAGTCAGGCAACTTGGCGAGCAGCTCAAAAATCAGGCGATTCAGGCCGATGCGCCGGACAAGCGCGAGGTTTGCACAAACTTTTCCGGTTTGTCGCTGCAAGGCGTGACGCACAGTTTTCATCGGGAAAAGGAAAATCGCAACTTTACCCTGGGGCCTATCGACCTGGACTTTAAGTCCGGCGAGCTGGTGTTTTTAGTCGGCGGCAACGGCAGCGGCAAGACTACGCTGGCGATGTTGCTGATCGGGCTTTATACGCCGGAGCAGGGGAATATTCGCTGGAACGGCGAGGCTGTCGATGACGGTAACAAAGAGGATTATCTGCAAAACTTCTCGGTGATTTTCTCGGATTTTTATTTGTTTGACGAGCTGTATGGGTTCGATAACGAGAAAAATCATGTCCTCATCGCCGATTATTTACAGCGTCTGCATTTACATCATAAAGTGCGGGTCGAGAACGGCCGGTTCTCCTCGGTGAATTTGTCGCAAGGCCAGCGCAAACGTTTGGCGCTATTGGTCGCTTATCTGGAAGACCGGCCTTTTTACGTTTTCGACGAGTGGGCGGCAGACCAGGATCCTGAATTCAAGCATTTATTTTATACAGAGCTGCTACCTGCCTTGAAAGCCCGAGGCAAAACAGTATTGGTCATCAGTCATGACGACCGTTATTTTTACTTGGCCGATCGCTGTATTAAACTGGAAGAAGGGCAGATTGTTGCCATGGAAAAAACGGCAACGGCAGGCAAGCAGTCAATCCAGATAAGCTAATATTGGCTGGTTGCCGGAGTGCAGGCTTCGCCTGCAAGTTTCGTAAGTTGGGTTAGCGATAGCGTAACCCAACCTATTCGCGCAAAGATGTCGGGTTACGCTATCGCTAACCCGACCTACCCGACTAGGAAAGGATGTATTCACCACGAAGACACGAAGGACACGAAGTTTTCACTCTGTTTTTTCTTCGTGTCTTCGTGGTGATTATTTTTTCATAATATTGGATGGCAATGGTGAAGATTCGAAAAATCATTTTATATGGCGGCTTGACGCTGGCGAGCGTGTCGGCGATAGCCCTCGGCGGCGGTTTTTGGGTGATGCATCGGTCCATGCCGCAACTTGACGGCACGGTGCAACTGGACCGGCTTACGGCAGAAGTTCGCGTACAGACCGATGCGCACGGCATGCCGGTCATCAATGCCGCTAACCGTGTCGATGCGGTTCGGGCCTTGGGCTATGTTACCGCGCGCGACCGCCTGTTTCAGATGGAGCTGATGCGGCGCAAAAGCGCCGGGCGCTTGGCGGAAATTTTTGGCGACATGGCGCTGGACAGCGACATCAAGGCCCGAACCTACGGTTTTCATAGGGAGGCAAAAGCCATCCTGGCAAAACTGCCGCCAGCCCATCAACAGTATCTGCAAAGCTATGCCGACGGCGTCAACCGCTATATGGCGGAGTCCGGCAAACTGCCTTTCGAGTTTACCGTATTGGGTTATCAGCCGGGGCCTTGGACTCCCGAGGACAGTCTGCTGGTCGTATTGGGTATGTGCGAGAACTTGACTGCCGGTGAGGAACGCGGCGAGCGCATGCTGAGCGTGATGGAAAAAACCTTGCCGGACGCCGCGATGCGTTTTTTAACGCCGGACACCGATTTTTACACCGAACAGCTGCAAAAACAGGCCGAATCGTTGCGTCCGGCGCAAGCGATTCCTGTCGAGGCTTTGGCAACGGCACTCGCCCATCCGTCGTCGGATAAAACACCCTTGGCGCAACTGGTTCAGCAATCCGATTTAATGGTCGGTTCCAATGCCTGGGCGGTCAGCGGCAAGAAGACCTGGGACGGGCGGGCCATTTTGGCTAACGACATGCATTTGGGTATATCGGTGCCCAATACCTGGTATCGCATCGAGCTGAATTACGGCGATGTGCATGCCGCAGGCTTGACCTTGCCCGGTACGCCGTTGTTAATTGCCGGCAGCAACCGGCATATCGCCTGGGGAGCGACCAATCTTTCCGGCGATTTCCTGGATTTGGTCCGGCTTGAGATCAATCCCGACAATCCCGATCAATACCGGGTAGGCGAGCAATGGCAGCGTTTCGACGAGTATCCGGAAACCATAATCGTCAAAGGCAGTGCAGCCAAACAGATTGTGGTTAAGCAGACGCGCTGGGGGCCTGTCGCGAACCAACCGCTGCTGGATCAGTCGGTGGCGATTCATTGGACGGCGCTGGATGCCGATGCGTTCAACCTCAATTTGTTTGATTTGGAGCAAGGCGAAACCCTGGAGCAGGCGGTAACAATCGTCAACAGCAGCGGCGGTCCGCAGCTGAATATTTTGCTGGCCGACGACAAGGGCAGCATCGCCTGGACGGTGATGGGCAAAATTCCCAAGCGCTTCGGCAATGACGGTTTGGTCAGTCGTTCATGGGCGGACGGTCGCGTGGGCTGGAACGGCTATGTGGAACCTGAGGATTTGCCGCATGTCATCGACCCGCCGGAGGGTATTCTGGCGTCGGCCAACGACCGCCGTTTGGGCAAAAATTATCCTTATGTGATCGGCCACCAGTTCGGCAACGGCTACCGCGCTTACAGGATTACCCAACAACTGACGCAAATGCCCAGGATTGGCGAATGGGCCATGTTCGATTTGCAACTCGATACCGAAAGCGAGTTTTATGTGTTCTATCAGCAGTTGGCCTTGAATAGCCTGACCAAGGAAGCGGTTGCGGCGCAGCCGGATTTGGCCGAGGTGCGCGACTATTTGCTGGCCTGGAACGGCCGGGCCGATGTCGGCAGCCTGGGTTTTGCCTTGCTGGTCGAGTTCCGCAAGCAATTGATCGAGGCGGTATTTACGCCGCTTTTGTCGGCCAGCCGGGACGCCGATAAAAATTTCAGCTATTCGTGGACTTATATCGATACGCCGTTGCAAGCCCTGTTGAACGAAAAGCCGCCGCGCGCATTGCCCGATGCGGCGCATTACCGGAACTGGGACGATTTTATTCTGGGACAATTGAAACACGGCTTGCAGCAGATACAAGCCCAGCATCCGGGAGTGGCGTTAATGGAATTGAACTGGGGCGAGCAGAATAAGGTCAAGCAGTCGCATCCGTTTTCCAAGGCCTTGCCGATACTGAGCGATTTACTGGATATGCCGAGGGAGGCCTTGCCGGGTTGCGGTTTCTGCGTTCGCGCGGCGGGGCCGGGTTTTGGAGCCAGCGAGCGGCTGGTAGTTTCGCCGGGGCATTTTGAAGACGCCATTCTGCACATGCCCGGCGGCCAATCGGGCCAACCCTTGTCGCCTTATTACCGGGATCAGCAGGGCTATTGGCTCAAGGGCTTATCGATGCCATTGACAGCCGGAAAGCCGGAACACCTGTTATTGTTACAACCGCATGGCAAGTGAAAAAAACGGGCGGAATATAATATTTAGGTAAAATAAAGGTAATTGCTCAAGGTTATTAAATACAACGAAACGCAGATGATTAACGGATTTATGCCTGCTCAATCGAAGGCTTGCCTTGAACAACAGTATGGATTGTTGGAGCGGGTTCGATGAGTGCTTTGCGATAGAGTTTTTTCGTGAACACCAAGAACATCAATCATAAACCACTAAAAATCTTATTGAATCATGAGCATCAGCGTTATCCGCGTTCTATTCTTGGCAGCCAAGTCGTTACGGATGATAAACACAATTTCCATGGCTTGTGTCGCTTTCGGCTTACGGGGAGTTTTCTATGCATAAACTGAGCAGTGACCTATGAAACAGGAAAACGAGAAGAATAGTTTGGAATCCGGGCTTAATAACGATATTGACGAGCAAGCGGTGGCCTGGTTTATACGGCTACGGGCCGACAATGTCTCTAGTGAGGAAAAGGCGTCATTTCTTCTATGGCTGAATCAGGACGACTTGCACCGCGAAACTTTTAATGAAATCAGTAAGCTGTGGGGCGATGCCGGTCTGCTGCAAGCGCTTGGTCAAGCCGCCGAAAAACACCGCATCGCACCGCAAAAGAAAACAGCATCCATTTATTTCAAATTACCGCTGGCGATGGCGGCTTGTCTGGCCTTAACTTTTCTGCTTAGAAACGAACTTGCGATCTTGATGCAAGGCGATTATTCGACCCGAGTGGGCGAACGCAAAACCGTCTATTTCGATGACGGTTCCACCGCGATGCTCAATACCGACAGTGCCATAGCAGTCAGCATGGAGGGCCCGCAACGCGGGGTAGAGCTGCTGAAAGGCGAGGTCTATTTCGAAGTCAAACCCGATCCCAACCGGCCGTTTATTGTCCAGGCCGATCATTCGACGACCCGCGTACTCGGAACCCGGTTTTTCGTGCATGAAAAGAGCGGTAGCGATGAAGTCAAAGTCGTGTCCGGCCGGGTTGAAGTGAGCGACCGGGGCGCGTTGAAACAGCCGCAGATTTTGCATGATCGCGAAGCCGTATCGATTAATGCCGCCGGGCTTGGCGAAACCCGGATATTGGATTCTGCGCTGGCCACCTCCTGGGTGAACGGTTTTCTGGTGTTTGAGAATGCTCCTCTGGAAAGCGTCATTAATCAGATCCGCCGCTATCGAACCGGTGTGGTGGTTTATAAGGACAATACCTTGCGAGAACTCAAAATCAATGGACGTATCAATTTGCGTGAGTCGGACGACATGCTGAAAGTTTTGGGGAAAAATCTGTCGGTAAAAATGACTTATTTGACCGATTGGCTGGTGATTGTCGGGTAATGTTGTTTTTAAGTTGACCGCCGGCCTGATGATTGGGCTTAATAGACTCTCCAAAACGACTTTTGGCTACTCAGCTTATGACTTTACCGGGCAAAAAACCACTCATTATCTTCATCGGTCTTGTACTGATTATTGCCGTTTATTTTCTTACCAAGCAGCCGAAATTTGTCGATGTTGAAATAGTCACCCTTGAACAAGGCGAGGTGAGGGCGACGGTGTCCAATACCCGCGTCGGTACGGTTAAAGCGTGTCGGCGTGCATACCTTGCGCCGGCAACGGGCGGGCAGGTTGCCGAGTTGCATGTCAAGGAAGGCGACAGCGTTAAACAGAATCAGTTGCTGCTGGAGATCTGGAATAAGGATCTGAAAGCGCAGGTCAAATTGCAGGACGCCCAAATAAGGGCTAACCGGGCATCGGCCGAACAAGCCTGTCAGCTTGGCGCGGGCGCCGAACGCGAGGCAGACCGCGCGTTGCGTTTGCAAAAATTCGATCATATTATTTCTGAAGAACAGGTCGATATTAAAGCGACCGGCGCCCGCGCCAAGCGGGCATCCTGCACCGCGGCTCTTGAGGCCATCGCGGTTAGCCAGGCCAACCGCGATGCGGTTCAGGCCGCTGTCGAACGTACCCTGGTTCTCGCGCCTTTCGACGGTACCGTGGCTGAAATCAACGCCGAATTGGGGGAATTTATAACGCCATCGCCGCCCGGCATCCCGACCTTGCCTGCCATCGATTTGCTGGATGTCAGTTGTTTGTATGTGTCCGCGCCGATTGATGAAGTGGATGCGCCGCAGATCAAAACCGGCATGAGTGCCTGTGTGTCGCTGGATGCCTTTACCGATAAACGTTGTTCCGGCACGGTAAGCCGCATCGCTCCCTATGTGTTGGAAAAGGAAAAGCAGGCGCGCACCGTCGAAGTTGAAGTTAAGCTAACCGATCCGAAAGACCTTAAAGGCTTGCTGCCCGGCTACAGTGCCGATATTGAAGTCCTGCTGTCCAGCAAACCCCAAGCGCTCCGAGTGCCTGCCGAGGCGGTATTGGAAAATAACCGGGTCTTGGTGATGCGGGCGGACGGCTTGCTGGAAGAGCGCAGTTTTAAACCGGGCCTAGTCAACTGGAACACCGTGGAAGTGCTGTCGGGCCTGAATGTCGGCGATAAAGTCGTGTTGTCGGTAGGTCGGGAGGGCGTGGCGGCAGGCGCTTATGCCCGCGTACAAAAATGATACGGCTGGAACATATCCATCGTTATTTTCAGGTAGGCGAGCAGACCGTTCATGCTTTGAATGACATTAACGTCACCATCGAAAAAGGCGAATATGTGTCGGTGATGGGACCGTCGGGTTCCGGAAAATCGACTTTGTTAAACGTCATCGCTCTGCTTGATCAGCCTAGTTCGGGCCGGTATCTGTTAAACGATCAGCCGGTTACCCAGCTTGACGATGATGAGCTCGCCAAGATTCGCCGCGAAAACATCGGTTTTGTGTTCCAGTTTTTTCATTTGATTCCGCGGTTGTCGGCGGCTGAAAACATCGAAATGCCGATGATACTGGCGGGCGTGGCGGTTAAGGAACGCAAGCAGCGGGTACAGGAAGCGCTTGCGTCGGTCAGTCTGCAAGATCGGGCCGACCACAGGCCGGATCAGCTTTCCGGCGGACAGCTACAGCGCGTTGCGATTGCCAGGGCCATGATCATGCGCCCGGAGATTTTATTGGCGGATGAACCGACCGGCAATCTCGACAGCAAATCCGGCAAGGAAATTATCGAGTTGCTGGAAGGGCTTAACCGGCAGGGCGTAACGCTGATGATTATTACCCATGACCAGAATTTGGGCGACAGGGCGCGGCGTAAAATCCGTATTGTCGATGGGCAGATAGGGTGATTCTGTAGTTAAAAAATAGAACGCGGATGACGCGGATTGAGCTGATTAACGCGGATAAAATAGGATTGAAAAAAAGGCTCAAAGGCGAACGGTTAGGCTGCGTTTATATGAGCTGTGTAGAAGTTGGAGTGCAGGCTTTTCCTGTAAACGCAAGCAAAGCTTGCACTCCCGTTGCAATGAGTTGCTCTTAATACTTAACGATAAATTGGTCTATTTAAAAGAAAAATCCGTGTTAATCAGCTCAATCCGCGTCATCCGCGTTCCATTATATAAAATTAGCATCTGCTGAGTAGTTACGCAAAACCAGGAAACCATGTTCATCAAAGACACATTAACCCAATCATTAGCCGCAATCAGCACCCAGCGCCTACGCGCGGCGTTGATTATTCTGGCAATGAGTATCGGCATCGCTTCAGTTTCGGTGCTAACAGCCTTGGGCGAAAGCGCCCGCCGTTATGTGGTTAACGAGTTCGAAGCCTTGGGCACAAACCTGGTTATCGTGCTGCCGGGACGCACCGAAACTACGGGCGGACAGCCGCCGCTATTCGGCGAAACGCCCAGGGACTTGACGCTGGATGATGCCGAAGCCTTATTCCGCAGCCGTCATATCGCCGCCATCGCACCGCTGACCGTCGGTTCGGCGCCGGTTTCATCGCTGGGTCTGGAGCGCGAAACCAATGTCCTGGGTTCGACTCACGCATTAAGACGGGTACGCCGTTTGACCGTGGCGCAGGGCAGTTTCCTGCCCCAAACCGAGGTTGATAAAGCGTTGTCGGTTTGCGTGATCGGCCAGACCATACGCAATGAACTGTTCGCCAATCAACCGGCGCTGGGGCAATGGCTGCGTATCAATGACCGGCGCTTCCGGGTGATCGGCGTATTGGCCTCGGAAGGCCAATCGGTCGGCATCGATTTTGACGAAATCGTGATTATCCCGGTGGCTTCCGCGCAGGCTTTGTTCGATACCCATTCATTATTTCGGGTATTGGTTGAAGCCAAATCCAAGCCGGACATGTACAAGGCGGTCGATGAAATCAGGGACATCATTAAGGCTCGCCATGAGGGCGAAGACGATGTGACGCTGATTACCCAGGACAGCGTGGTCAGCACTTTCGACAGGATATTAACCGCGTTGACCCTGACCGTAGCCGGTATCGCCGGAATCAGCCTGGCGGTGGCCGGTGTGCTGGTGATGAATGTGATGCTGGTTAGCGTGACGCAACGCACTTCCGAGATCGGTTTGCTGAAAGCCTTAGGCGCGACCAAACGGCAGCTGCTGTGGCTGTTTTTGTCCGAAGCGGCCATGTTGTCGTTGGCGGGCGCAGTGTTAGGCGTGATGCTGGGCTACCTAACCATTGGTGTTTTACAGGCTTTTTACCCGGATTTTCCTATGGAACTGCCGGGCTGGGCATTGCTTGCCGCATTGGCTGTGTCGTTGTTTACCGGCCTTGTGTTCGGCGTATTGCCAGCCAGAAAAGCCGCCAATCTCGATCCCGTTGTCGCATTGGCGAAGCGGTAAAACATGCGCTACGCCGATCTCATCTCATTGTCATACCGGACGGTTATCAGTCACAAACTGCGCTCGTCGTTGACCGCGCTTTCGCTGGTTCCCAAGCTCCAGCTTGGGAACCCAGTAAGCGAAGCTCTCGGCAACTGCTCCCTGCGTTGCTCTACCTCCTGCATCCATGCAGTCGCAGCTTCGCGAGACTGGAAGCTAGAGCCCTTCGATAAAACTCAGGACAGTCTTCCGGAACCGAATTTCCTAGCTGGAGCTTGGGAACTTGCCAAGCCTGTCGCCGCATTGGCAAAGCGGTAAAACATGCGCTACGCCGATCTCCTCTCATTGTCATACCGGACGGTTATCAGTCACAAACTGCGTTCGTCGTTGACCGCATTGGGGTTGATTATCGGCATTGCGGCTGTGGTGATTTTGACCTCGATAGGGCGCGGCATTCATACCTTTGTACTGGCTGAATTCACCCAGTTCGGCACCAATCTGATCAGCGTTCATCCCGGAAAAACCACCACCTTTGGCGTGTCGGGCGCATCGATCAGCACGGTTAGACCGCTGGTCATAGCCGATGTCGTCAGCTTAAGCAAAGTGGAAAACATCATTGCCGCATCCCCCATGGTGCAAGGCAATGCGCGTATTGAAGCGGGAGAAAAACAACGGCGCACCAATGTGTTGGGGGTCGGTGCAGCCGTGCCGGAAATATGGAAAATCAAGGTCGTCAACGGGCGTTTTTTGCCGAAAGAAGAAAACAATCCGCGCGCCTTCGCGGTGCTGGGCAATAAACTGGCGACCGAGCTGTTCGGCACGGCCAGTCCGCTGGGCCAGCGCATCAGGATCGGCAGCGACCGTTTTCGGGTCGTCGGCGTGATGGAAAAGAAAGGCCAGATGATCGGCTTCGATATGGACGACACCATCTACATCCCGGCCGCCAAGGCGCTGGAGCTGTTCGACAGGGAAAGCCTGATGGAAATCCACCTGCTCTATAAAAGCAATACGGCAGTTGAGCGCGTAGAAAAAGCAATCAAACGAAACCTGATCGCCCGGCACGGCAGGGAAGACTTTACCCTCGTCACCCAGAACCAGATGCTCAAAAAGCTGGATTCCATCCTGAATATCCTGACCCTGGCGGTAGCGGCGTTGGGCGGTATTTCCTTGCTGGTCGGTTCGGTCGGCATATTAACCATCATGACCATCGCCGTTTCCGAACGGATTTCAGAAATCGGCCTGCTGCGGGCGGTAGGCGCAGAACGCAGAACCATTTTCCAGCTGTTCCTGTGCGAGGCCTTGGCGTTAAGCGCCGCAGGCGGACTGTGCGGCGTGTTGCTGGGCATAACCATTGTGCAAATTCTTGATGCCGCGCTGCCCGCCTTGCCGGTGGAGCTGGCTTGGGCTTATATCGTTGCGGCCTTTATGGTTTCATTGCTGATCGGCATAGCCGCCGGAGTGGCTCCGGCCATGAAAGCCGCTAGGTTGGAGCCGTTGGAGGCTTTGCGGGCTGAGTGATTGTCTGTAATTTTGCTCTATTCCCATATTCGTCGCCAATATTCCTCAGGAGATGAAGCAAAAGCCTGTCGGCTAAGAGTGTGGTGTCGGAATGTTATTGGTGTGGTTGGAATAAGACCGACCAAACGCAGCTCGGACGTTTCGAGTAAAAATTCAGACGGTGTTACCGGCGGAAAAGCCTGTTTGCGCTTAAACAGGCTTATAACGGCCTACAAAGGCTTATTTTTGAAAAATCATTACCAATTGATTTTGGTAAACAAAAGTAGCCGCCAGCTTGTAATCGCCCGTGGACATACCGTTACACACGGCTTTAATTGTGCCCTCCAAATCTTCAGGTGTGATGTGGGACAGATCTATGCGTTTTATTTCAGTCATGGTTTTATCCCTCTTATTATTTGGGTTGGTGTTTGAACTGATATTTCTAGCTAGGTGCTGATATTTATGGGTTTTCATAAACATTCAGCCTCAAAAAACAGCTGCACTTCCTGTGTACGATAAGGCTTTTTATTTTTCATTTGGACAATAGTTAGTCACATTTTATGTTTTCTCCCTGACTTATAAGATTCTGGCAAAATGTTTTGATATTTTCAGCGGTTAGATTGGAGTCTTTTTGAAACTCAAAATAGTTTGTAAATTTAGAATTAACAGCTTTTGCTGCGTTGTCATATTTTTCGATCATGAGCGAATCTTTGTTCTCTTTGTACTTATTGTACTTATCAGTAAATGGGGATTTTTTCTTTTCCAAATCTTCTTTGACTTCAGGAATCGTTTTGACTGCCGCAAGCGCTTTTGCCGTTTCTTGGTTAATTTTGCCATCAGCATCTTTGGCAAACATGACTGATGCGCCGGGTTGTTTTACAGCTTCCGTGCCCACTGCAAGCCGTTGGTAAATCCCGGAACTTGCGCCCATATCAAAAATCCCGCCATAGCGCAGTTCCATCAGGACATTGGCTGAATCCGCAGCACCGGCCCCAACCGAACCGACCGATTGCTTGCCGCCGTTACGATTAGTCGGAACAAACGCGAGTTCTGCGCGGTTGTAACCGAGCTTGCCCTGCGGCATTTGGGTTGCAGGATTCTGCGATACTTCTACGCCAATCATCGTAGCAGTAGATGCCAGAACCGAATAGCCTTGATTAGCACAACCGGTGACTGCCATTGTGGCCGAAACAAGGCCGGCGCTTCTCAAGACAGTTGTAAATATTTTTTGTTTATTCATTATTTTATTCTCATGGTTGTTTTAGATGAGCTTTTGGCGAATCAACGGTAATCGCCCCGCCTGGTCGCTGACTTATTTCTACGCGAACATCTTCGGCATGATCGGGTATCGCAACGGTGCTGCTTGTTGAATAGCCTAATCCCAGCTTCATGCCTGGCTGGTCGGAAATATGCAGCCCTAAAGTCTGGGATTGGGTCGCTAATATTGCCGTTTCGGTCCCCGGTTTTGGTATTGAGACTACGCCTATTCCCAGTATCACATAGTGCTGCGAGTCTTCGCCGTCCACAGACACCGTCATACAACAGCCGAATGAACTACAACCGGGTAACGCGATCATTGCTGTGACTATTGCTAGCAACGCAATAATCGTTGGACGTCTATTTGAGTTAACCCGCTGCATATTCGTGTACATGCACTTATCCAGAAAGAAAACTAGGCGGATTTCAATTTTAAAAAGTCCTGCGATACCCAGCCATCAATTGCGCCATCACTTTGCAGGTCGACGGCTGCCCAACCGTCTTTTTCTTTGATGATAAAAACTTCGGTATCTATGGGAAGCACCTGCAAAATGTCAAAGTTCACACCGGCGCCGGAACGCATTCGGAGACCATCGCGGGCGGCAACCCGATAAGAAACGCGAGGATCGTCGGCATAAACGCGTTGCGGCATATCCGTACTGGTTAAAAACGGGTCGTCGCTATCGGTTTTTAGCCATAATTCACCTTCGGTTGCCCTGCGCTTTACCAGTCCCGCTAAAGAGACTTTATTACCGGTCTTGGGATCAGTCGCCTTAACCCATTTGGACAACTCGCTAGGTACACAATCGTAATCACCCGCGTTAAGACGTTTCAGCAAGGTACTCGCCGTTAAATTTCCAATGCCCGCGTTGAACACAAAACTGCTCAAGGCGGCATATTGGTTGTCGTTTAACGTGACATTCACACATTGATCCACCTGCACACCCGATTCCGCTAAATCTTCAGCCAATAAGTGATTCGCTTGTTCTCCACTGATTGTTGCCTCTGGCTTTACGCCATACGTATGCCCGTAGCCGATGGTCCAGACGCCGGCCGGACAACGATAGGCCTCTAAACGCAAGCCCTCGAATTGCTTGACCAGATTTAAACCGTCGTTGTTAATTTGTCTTGACATAACACTCTCTCCGTTTTGCTTGAATTAAGGACACTGTAAAGCTTCAGCCCACACCGGGCGTTGGAGCTTTAACGTTATCCGGTTGTTGCTGTTTGTTTTCTGTTTTGTTATCGCCGGCTTGTGGTTTGATGGCTGACCTGAAGTTCATAAACTTGTTGAGGACATCGAACCAAAAGGGCGCTCCCAAACAAACAGCTATTGCTGTAATAAAAAGACCGATAATTTTTTCCAGCCAAGCCTCTGCGCTGTGAGGATTATTTCTCGGATCGTCCAAGTTGCGCCATCCTATCGGCAAGCCAAGTCGATTCAGCTCGGCTAATCGAGCCATTTGCAAGTTATAACATTGCTGAGGATCATTGGCTTGAGTCTGGCAAAGAGCCTCTTTAGTAGACGCCGCCGCTTTAATTGCGGCTATTTCGGTGCTGAGTTGGGTGATTTGTTGCTGGTTATTTGAGGATTGAGCGCCATCAAGCGCCTGTTGCCTGGTTTTCAATAAATCGACTTTGATGAACTGGTCAGCCGAGCTAACCATTTGATCGCGTAGATTGTCATTGACCATCAGGCTTTTAGCGATGGTAAGCGTGTCGACATTACCGGCTGCAACAATCGCTACAGCAATAATGAAGGCAATAAGTTGCGCATGTTTTTTGTACCAGCCACTGACTCTGTCTCCCATTGCGGAATACCAGTCTTCAATATTTTTAAGCGCGTTATGGATGTCGCCATCAGCCGTATTAACAAATAGCGTCAGGGATTTTTTGAGATTGGCCGGGAGGTTATTAGAGGCATTAATCTGACTGATAAGCGTCGCCGTATCAAAGGGTTTATCATCCAGAATTTGACTAACAAACGCCAGCGCGAACGTTTTTGGTGCGATATAAGAGGGTAGATTAACGGGTAACAGTAGTTTTTGCGGCGATGTATGACTGGCTTCTGTGCCTGCTTGTTGAGGTTGCTGCTCCAGTTTCAAATCACCGTGGTACAAACCATAAATCAGCGGATTTTTGTAAAACTCCTTGAGCAGCGTAAAGCTTGTGTTACTGTCGGTATTACCGCCAAATAACTCATACAAGCCCTCACAGAGTTTTTTTCCTCGGGAACGTGTAAACAGATTTTCGACGGCTTCCGTCAGTGCGGAACAGATAAGGCTTAATAGTAAGTAGACAAACACCAATCCTATGGCGACATCTAATATACCGGATGTATTTTGCATGACAATTACTCCACCAGAAATAAAAAAACGTGTATTAACTTGTTTTTACCCATGGCTCAAATAACTGCAGCGCGGTCAAAAAGAAAAACTGTGATTTTTTGTTAGCGTCTATGGTCAGCGTCAATTTGAGCTAACGGATCATATCATGCTCGGTAAACAAAATACTATTACTGTAGAAGCCGATCGCTCAGATTCTACGACGGTGAATTGGGTCAGTGACGCTGGAGTGTGGGAACGCTACATTATCGGCAATGGCTCCTTGCATTGTTCTACCTGCTGTAGCGGTGCAGTCGTTCTTGTCTTCGTGGCGATATGTTTTAACTTGATACCTGCGGGACACGTTTTCTGTCCACTCTACTAGGCGGTGCGGGAAACGCCGGTTTTCGCTGTTGCTCGAACCGGCGTATTTCTGTCTACGAATGATGTACCCAATCCGCCCCTAAAGTCCCTTGCAGCTGTTGCAGGTAAGCCGGATCGTTGATCTCGGCCAGCTTGCGTTCAGTCGCTTCGAGTTTTTGGATTAACTCGGCACGGCCGGCTGACTGTTCCGTTGCCGTCAATTGCTGTTGGATATAAGCCTTGTGCTGCTGCCAAAGTTCGCTCTCGCGTTGTTGTTTGATTTCAAGGCGCTGTTGATACCAGTCGCTTTGCAGCAAATAGTCGCGGGTGAACATCGCGCGAATAGCCGGATCGCTGATGGTTTGGCCTGCATAGTGGCCTTCGGCCATAATGTGCAGCAGTGCTTTTAACGGCGGGCAGGCGTCATCAATGGAGCCGTCCTGGAAATACTGTTGCGCGACCCGCTGCTGGGCTTCGTACACGTTGTCGATGCCGTCAACATAGCTGGGCATATCCTGCGTTTCCGGTTTCAACATGGCGTCGTCAAATACCGCGGTCGGGTAATCGAACATCTTGCCGAAATTGGTATGCACAAAGCGTTCGGTGATGCGATAGCCCAGTCGGCTTTGGAATACTGTGCGACCTTCGTATTCAAAATCCTCCAGTTTTTCCAGTTGTCCTTTTGCAATCAAATACTGCGGGTCGCGCTGGTCTACCGGCAAGCGTGACCAGATTTCAGGAATCAATAGGCTGATGTCATGATCGATTTGGCGTTTGGAACCGATGAAACCCGCCGCCGTGGAAAAACCGTCATAGCCGCATAATATGAACGAAACCAATGCGGTATTCAGGTCGGCGGTGGTGGATAAGGCATTGAACGGGCCTTTGGTCAGCGCGCCTTCGGAACCGGCTCCGGTTGTGGACGGCGATTTTCCGGTCAGGCTGCAAATAAAATCCATGAATAGCTCGGGCAATTCCTGATAATGGATCGGATTATAGATCGCCAGCGGCCGGATGCCTGCCTCAAGGTCGGCAGGATTGTTACGTCGTCCGGTCAATACTGCGTTAACCGGGAAATAAACGGTTTGATCGGTATCAAGACCCCGCGCCAAACGGGTGGACAGTTCCGCAATATAGCGCATTTTTGGGTTGGCTATATCGGGGCGGAGTTGCAGATAGCGGACGTTGAGGCTGGGTTTTCCATCAACCAGACGAGGATGCGCCGATGAGACGAAGTATTCGCCGTCTTTGCCCTGGGTGGCCTGGCGGATGACGTTTTGCATCGGCTCGCTGAATTCGTCGAAGTGTATGACGTCTTCGATGAATTCGCGCGCGTCTTGCGGGGTGAGCGGTTGAAAATTGGAGATGAAATTGTCGGTACGCGAAAAATCCAGCTCGGTTTGTAAATCGGTGCCGCGGTGTACCGCATCGTCTGGACGCTGGAAGAAACTTTGCTCGCAGTTATCGACCAGTTTGACGCTGGGGTTTTTATAATCGGGATTAAGCCCGGTAAGGAGGCGCGTCGGTACGACGGTGGACGCGGAAATATCGTCTTCCATCTGGACTTTGGCCGAGGCGATAAAATCCTGGCGCAGTTTGAAAACGCGCCACGCGCCATTTTCGTCAAAACCTACGCGCAGGTAACTGGCGATCAGTTTGCGGCCCTGAAATTTCAGTTCGTTACCGGGGTGGCTGTTGACCATGTCGACGGAGAAATGTTTTCTCCAGTCGTGGCCCCATTCTTCCTTATAAAAACGTTTGATCATCAGCGCCACGGCCAATATGTGCTGGGGTATTGTCGCCAGCCATTGGTTGTGGACGTCCGAAAATTCGGTTTCGGACGGCGTCAACAGTTTGATCACCGAACCCAGGGTGCGTTCATTGCTGAGCAGGCGGCGTTGGTCGAGGCCGTGCAGGGCCGGATCGCGAAACCGGGTGGAATAATCGTGTTCGAAGATGGTGGTGACGATGTCCATGTCTTTATCGAAATTATCGACAAAAACCGGGCCGGAAATGATGGCTCCGGCAATCGATTTGGAAATCTCCGATTTGCCGCCCCCGGATACCGTGCTCGGCTTATGGCAGAAAGTGCCTTCCTGATGGGTGCCGATCAAGCGCCAGCTGGGCGCAGTAGGGTGGCGTTCCATGTGGATTTTAAAGCCGTTGGGATAGACATAGGTGTTACCGAACAGCAATTTGAGCGTTTGCGTCTGCCGGTTATGCGTCCAGCTGACTTGCTGCTGCGGAATGTTGAACTTCGCGGTATTGGGAATATAAAGAATGTCCGGATAGTTTTTGTCAACCGCATAGCCTTCGTCTTTAGGTTCTATGACCGACGCCAGTTGTTTACAGACTTTATCGAAAGAAAAATGCTCGCCGATATAAGAAGCATGGGGCAAAAATATTTCGCCCAGAATGACTCTCGGGAAGGCCAGCGCGCCGCCGGAGTGCTCTTCTTCAGCGCCGCCGTAGAGGTTAGCTGAATAGCTGATATGGGACTTGATTTCCTTTTTGCTGTAGCCGAAATAGTTATCGGCGATGATGGTGACAATCACCCCCTGCATGTTGCGGCACACCAGCTTAAAGGGCTGGCCGTTATTGTAGAGTTCATCCGCATTTTTCCAGCACATGCCGTCTTTGCGCTGACGCTCGGTGGCATCGTCAAAATGCGGCAGGCCCAGATCCTTTTTCCGGCAATGCACCAAATGCGAGGCAAGAATGATGCAGCCGGTATGGCCGGTCCAGTGGTCAATATCCAATGCGGCATCGTTCTCGGGCAGGAACGGGTCGCCCGCGTTGCCGAAAATGGATTCGACAAAATCCAGGTTGGCGACCAGTCCGCCGGGTGCAAAAAAGCGGATTTCCATGGTTTTGACCGGCATTGATGCGGAAACTTCCGGGCACACGATGGGTCTTATCAGCGATGACGCCCAGAGTTTGGCGGTGTTGGCTTGGGCGCTGGTAAAGGGCAGGGACAAAAGGTCGTCGGGAGGCGTCAGGGCGGCACGGAGCAGTGCCGCATAAGCCTGAACGGGCACTTCGTTTTTATCGGCCGGAACCGGGAGGCCTCCAGCGGCAATATGGAACACGCCTTTGGTGGTGCGCCGGTCGTTTTTCGGGTTATGCAGTACGCCTTGTTGAATCCGGTAGGAATCAATATAAGCCGAATGAAATTCGTTGTGTTGAAAGGGCAGGGACAACTCCCTTGCCAATTCTTTTTGTTCCAGCACAAAGGTTTCGCCCGGTAAGCTGACGGGTCCTTCTATGCCGTTTTCAGTCAAGTAGCTGTTAAGGAAATCCTGAATACGTTGATCGGCCGGACAGCGGTACTTGGCCAGCGCCAGCAGGCGGCGTTGTTGAGTATAGTTTTTTAATAAACCGCCTGCAATTTTCAGGTATTGCGGGTCGTTTTCCACTTCGCAGGTTGGTTGCCCCAGCGCCGCAAGTTGCAGGTTGATGTGTTGTAATTGTTCCATCCGCTTCGGGCTGGATGAGTCGGGCTGGTGTTGATCGGTCAGTGAGTTCATGCGTGTCGGTTCCGGCGGTCTTTGAGATTGTAGTTATTATTCAGTGGCCAAAAATAGAACGTTGATGACGTTAATGCTTATGATGACACAAGGCTAAAGGCAAAAAATGTGTTCATCCGCGTCATCTGCGTTCCATTGTACTTATATTTAAAACGTAAGCCTTTTACTGGCATTGTAACAGCTACTCACGAATAAAAATCCTCAAACTTTTTGATGAAAATACTCAGCTGATCGCAGGGCAAATGATTGATGCCTGCCGCAGCTTTGCGTCCGCCGCCGGTTGGAAAGGCGGCGCATAATTCGTCAGCGCCGGTTTTATTGGATAGGGGCGCTCTGACGCCAACCTGATAATCGTCGTCCTTGTTATGGGTGATTACCGCATGGGCCCTGATAGGGTGAAGGTTGGCCAGGAAATTCCCGAATACGCCGTTAACGCGTCTTGCCCAGGCGGTATCGGGCAGGATGAATACGGCGACCGCGTCGCTTTGGTATTCGGGGACAAGGCGTTGGGCATTTGCCATGTCTTCTCGATAGCCCTGTTCCAGTTGTGTAAAGATGTCACGATTGCCGCCGATGAAGTCAAAAGGGGATTGGAACTCCGCCATTTCCCGATACAGCCGGTCAGGGGCAAAATGCAGGTCGTCAATACAGCCGCCGTACCCGTTGTAGTTGATGTAGATGCCCAGGTTTTTCAGGGCTTCAAGCGCTGTTTGGCTTAGATTCAGGGTGGCAGCCAGTTGTTCGGCACTGTGGTTTAAATTGTCGCCAAAGGCCGCGGTTATTGCCCATAACGGATATTTTCCATTCAGGTACTGGTTGACCAGTAGGCTGGTGCAGATCGCGCTGTCGGTATTGATCAGCGTTTTTAGATGCGGATGGTTGGGAATGTCGCCGGCTTGGTGGTGATCGACATAAAAAATATGAGCGCCCTGATTTAAAAACTCCTTAACCCGTACGCTGTTTGTTTGCAGGGAAATATCCAGTACTGTGATGCGGTCGCCTGAGGTGACGGTAAATTTATCCAGTAATTGTATATCGCGTTTAATGCCGGTAATGAGCCGCGATGCCAGCGGTCGATCCAGGCGTAGTTGAATCAGGGCGCAGATGCCATCTGCATCGCCATTGAAGACATCGAAATGCATGGCTTATTCCAGGGCGGACAAGATGTTTCGATCGCGTAACAGCGATATGACCTGCTGCACGCTTTCTTCGAGCGTAAGCCGGTGAGTGTCGATTTTTAAATCCGGGTTTTCCGGTTCTTCGTAAGGCGAGGATATGCCGGTAAAGTCTTGTATTTCGCCTAGTCGCGCTTTTTTATACAGTCCTTTGACATCCCGTTGCTCGCAAACCGTTAACGGACAAAAACAGTGAATTTCAATAAAGTCGCCGTCCGGCATCAGGCTTCTTGCCGTGGCGCGCTCCGCCTTGAACGGTGAGATAAATGCGGTCAATGTTATTACGCCCGCTTCAAGTAACAGTTTGGTTGTTTCACTGATACGGCGGATGTTTTCCCTGCGGTCTGTATCGCTAAATCCCAGGTCGCTGCACAAGCCGTGACGCACATTATCGCCGTCCAGGACCAAGGTATTTAAGCCGTTTTGGTGCAATTGTTCTTCTACGGCATGCGCCAGCGTTGACTTGCCGGAGCCGGATAGGCCGGTAAACCAGAGAACTATCGATTTATGCGCATTTTTTTGTTCGCGGCGTTGCCGGGTGACGGTGGCGCGGTGCCATAGGGTATTGGCGCTTTTGTCCGATTGAGGGGGCATATACGATCGAGCCTGGTTTGTCGAATGGCAAAGCCTTTATTCTGTCAGGGAAAAGCCGATTTTAACGGTGACCTGCCAGTGAGCGATTTTGCCGTTTTCTATGTGGCCGCGGGTTTCGACGACTTCGAACCAGCGCATGTCATGGATAGTTTTTGATGCCTTGCTGACGGCGTTTTCGATGGCTTGCTGCATGCCGACGGCTGATGAACCGGTCAGTTCTATTTTTTTGTAAACATGTTCAGTCATGATCTTTACCTCTGTTGAGTGTAATAAAAATCCAGTTCTTGCAAACGCTCCGGTGTGCCTATGTCCATCCAGAAACCATCCATTTTTTGTCCTGAAACCCGGCCGTTTGCTATGGCTTGGCGTAACAAAGGCCCCAGTTTGCTGGGTCCGGCGGGCATGTTGCTGAACAGTTCCGGGCGATACAGCCCTATGCCGCTAAAGGTGAATTGTTCGGTGCCGCTTGAAACAACCAAGCCGGACTTAGCCAAGCCAAAGTCGCCCTGTGCATTATGCGCCGGATTATCGACCAAAACCAGATGGGCCAAATCGACAGTCAGGTTTTTGAGTTCGGCAAAGGGAAAGTCTGTGGCGATATCGCCATTGACCACCAAAAACACCTCGTCGCCTAATAAATGCAGGGCGTTAATAATGCCGCCCGCCGTTTCCAGCGCTTGTTCGCCTTCCGGTGAATAGCTGATGTTTGCACCAAACTGATTGCCGTTTCCCAGCCGGTTTTCTATTTGCAATCCCAGATGGGCGTGATTAATGACTATATTATTAAAACCGGCAACGACCAGTTGTTTGATAGTGTATTCGATCAGCGGTTTGCCTGCGGCTGTAAGTAAGGGTTTGGGGGTGTGGTCGGTTAACGGGCGCATTCTTTCGCCGCGTCCTGCCGCTAAAATCATGGCTTTCATGCTTCAACTACGCTCAGTGCGGGTAGCACTTGCTCGCGCAGGAAGTCATTGAACCCGGCAAGTTCAGGGTAGGCTGCGCAAACGGTGGTGACATAGTTCAGTGTGCGCGGTATGTCGCCAAGGTAGTTGGATTTGCCGTCTCTCAAGTGCAAGCGGGAAAAAATGCCGATGGCTTTAAGGTGGCGTTGTAGTCCCATCAGGTCGAACCAGCGTTTAAACTGGGCCGGGCTGCAATCAATGAGGCCTGCTTGTTGGAGCCGCTCAAAATAATTAAATCGCCATTGCTCAACTTGTTGTTCAGGCCAGGCGATATAGCAATCGCGCAATAACGACACCAGATCGTAAGTGATCGGGCCGATGACGGCATCCTGAAAATCGATGACGCCGGGTGAGTCGCTATCTAAAACCATCAGGTTGCGGGAATGGTAATCCCTGTGTACGCAGGTGCTGGGTTGCTCCAATGCGGATGTCGTGAGAAGGGCGCGGACCGTCTCCCAAACAGCTGCGGGAATTTGAATGTCCAGTAACTGACCTAAAAACCATTCGTCGAAAATAGCCAGTTCCCTGTGCAGGAGCGGCTCGTCATAGCCGGGCAATCCGGAGTTTTGTATCGATATTTGGGTTTGCAGTTTGAATAAGCTGTCGAAAGCGGTTTGATATAAATCGGCGGCAGTGGTTTCATTCAGCTGATCAAGGAAACACTGGCTACCGAAATCCTCCAGCAGTAAAAATCCGTCAGTCAGGTTTTGTTGAAAAATGCTCGGGACGTTGATTTGAGACTGTGTCAGCAGCTTGGCAATTCTGATGAAGGGTTCGATGTTTTCTTTGTCCGGCGGGGCGTCCATGACTATAAATTGTTGTTCCGGGGTACAGACTCTAAAGTAACGTCGAAAACTGGCATCGCTGGAAGCGGGGGCGCATGCGGTAATGGTGAGCAATAAATCGTTTTCAAGCCAGTCGAACATCGATATCGTTCTTAAGTCTTCAGGCATCATGATGTTTAGGATAGATTAGTATAATAGAGGGGTAGTGAGGTAAAATTAACGTCCGGCATTTTATTCGATTTACGATCCACTACGCTACTAAACTTCATATTACCTATGCGCCGCCGTTTATTACTGTTTTTTTTACCTTCTATTTATGCGCCTGTCAGCATTGCCAACGAAGCACTCTGGAATTGTGTACAAAACAAGGATAGCAAAGAGTGGGTTTGTGTAGGTGAAAAAGGATCTGCGGAGAAAGCCAGTGCGGCAAAGGTTCCTGTCGACGCCGAACCCGTTAAAGGCGTGCAGCCGATTAAAGACGCGCAGCCGATACCCACAAAGGCCGTTGAAAATACCCAGCCGGTTGTAGCGGAGCCTGAGCGCGGCCCCGTTGAGAATACCGAGCCCCCGTCCGTCCCTGCCGAGAAGGCCGAGGCGAAGGTCGATGCGCCCAAACTCCCCGTTAACACCAGGGCTGATAAAGACACCCAGCAAGTTAGCGTAGAGGCTAAGCCAATCGCTCAGCCTTCGGCCGATTCCAATTTGAAAAAAACACTGCAAACTGAAGCTAATCGACCAGGCTGGACCTGCGATGCCAAGGCCGCAGATAAAAACTGGGATTGTAAGTTGGTCGGCGCCGATCCTAAAGGGCAGACGCGGGTTATTGAAACATCTGAACCCGGCATGAGTTTGCTTACCCCGGCGTTTGACCATAACGAAGAGCTAACCTTCAGCAATCTTAAATCACAACTGAAATATGATCCCTGGCAAAACTGCACTGCGCCTGGCGGCGGAAAGCCCGGCTTTGTGCCTGAAAAGGATTTGAGAGAGGCGTCTCCTCTGGATATCGATTCCGATTATGCTGAAATATTCGAGAATGAAATTTACAGTTATACCGGTAATGTCGAAATGACCCGTGCAGATCAGCGTTCAGTCTCTAATAAAGCGACTTATGACACGGTGTCGGAAACATTGGATTTACAGGGCAGTGTCTATTACAGCGAAGATGAATTGGCGTTACACAGTGAGTCGGCATCCCTTAACCTGGCTTCCGATCAGGCACGCCTCCGGGAAGCCCTGTTTATTTCTCCGGCTACGCCGCTCAGAGGCCGGGCGAAAACGATTTATCGGGAGAGCAGCACCCTGTCTCGATATAAAGGTGTTGCTTATACCAGCTGCCGTCCCGGCAACCAGGACTGGGTTGTGCATGCGAGTGAGTTGAAGATGAATAAAATTAGCGGTCAAGGCGCCGCTAAAAATGCCTGGCTTGAGTTTAAAGGTACGCCTGTGTTTTATTCGCCTTATATGTCTTTTCCGATAGATAACAGGCGGCTTTCGGGTTTTCTTGCGCCTTCATTCGGCAATACGCAACGGGGCGGGTTAAGATTGGAAACGCCTTATTACTGGAATATAGCTCCCAATTACGATGCCACTTTACGGCCACGGTATCTTTCAAATAGGGGAGCCATATTGGGAGGCGACTTCCGTTATTTGACAGAGATGACACGCGGATCTACAGATCTGGAATTTATGCCGCATGACAGTCTCCGTGATAAGGCGCGGTATTTGGGAGCGATTAAGAATTACACCCAATTTACGCCTCATATTAATTCAAATATGGATTTGAATTATGTGTCCGATAAAGATTATTTCTCCGACTTGGGCAACGCGCTGAGTACGTCAACTTACAGTAGTTATCTTTTAAGCCAGGCTAATCTTGGCTACGTCAATACCGGGGTTTCTTTAACAGGCCATGTTGATAATTATCAATCGATCGATAAAGCGATAACCAAAGCGGGGATACCGTATCGGAGGTTGCCGCAAGTTAACCTGAATTTGAACCATTCATTCAAATTTATGCCGTTGACAACCTTGCTGGATGCTGAGTATGTGCATTATCAGCATGATTCAGTAGTGGAAATGACGAATGGACAAGAAATCGATCTTACGCCGGTGAATGCGCAACGAACCAATGTCAGGCCGTCAGTCAGTTTTCCATTGCAAACGGCCAGCGCTTTTTTAACGCCCAAGATTTCCTTGCAGTCTACCCAGTATGCGTTAAGCAATCCAAGCGGAGGCTTAATAAAACTAGCGACAGGCCAAGTCGTCTCCTCAAGTATGTCCAGAACCCTGCCTGTCTTTTCTACGGATAGCGGTTTGTATCTGGAAAAGGATATGAATATTTTCAATAGATCTTATCTGCATACCCTTGAGCCCAGATTGTTTTATTTGTACGTCCCCAATACAGTCCAGGACGATATTCCTGTATTCGATACCGCACCAAATGATTTTTCTTTTAACAGTATGTTTTTGGAAAACCGCTTTAGCGGTCCGGATAGGGTAGGGGATGCCAATCAGCTGACGGCAGCCTTAACAACGCGCTTGATCGATGCTAAATCCGGTAGGGAAAAGCTAAAACTCAGTGTGGGGCAAATTTCTTATTTTCAGGATAGAAAGGTTATTTATCCCGGATACCAGCAAACTTTGCCGGGCTATTTTCCGGATACCGATAAATTCTCAAATCTGGTGACTGAATTCGATGCCGGATTAACGGACCATATATCGTTTAGTTCAGGGGCGCAATGGAATCCTCATTTGAACCGGGTTGTCAGGCACAGCGCCATGCTGCATTATATTAACGAACCCGGTGAGATTATTAATATGGGTTATCGTTACAGGAAAAATACAATTTATCCTGAATTATCGGGGACCAGACCTTATGACATTATTCAAAGCGATGTTTCCGCGCACTGGCCGGTTTATAACGATTGGTCTGTGGTTGGGCGTTGGACGTATTCATTACTTGATAATTCAACTCAGGAAAGTTTTTTTGGCCTGGAAAAAGAAAATTGCTGCTGGCGTTTCCGTGTTGTTGGGCGACGCTGGATTAATAGCTTAACGCTGAATCAAAATCCGAATATTGTGAACAGTCCCACTATTGTCGATGCGACAGGGATAAGTCAGACCGGCGTATTTTTTCAGATAGAACTTAAAGGCTTGACCGGGATTGGGGAAAAATTGGATAAGTTCTTTGAACAGCAAATTTATGGTTATCGGGCACCGAAAGATGATTAAGCAAGAAAACATCAAAAGAACTATTGTCGTCGCGTTATTGTGTAACTTATTGTTCGGCAGCTTTTTAGTACATGCTGAAGTTCTTGATACCATTATCGCAGTGGTTGAAGAGGACGTTATCCTTGAGCGTGAATTGCAAAAAGAAGTGGCGGTTATTGAACAAAGAATACAGCAAAGTAACGCCGCGATTCCGCCCGCTTATGTGCTGCGCAAGCAGGTGCTGGAGAAAATGATTGTTGATAAACTCCAGCGGCAGTTAGCGGAAAAGGCCGGAATTACTGTCAGCGAAGAAATGCTCAACAGTTCGGCCGCCGATATAGCCCGAAGAAATAATATGGATATAGAGCAATTCAGGGCGGAGCTGGAAGGGCAGGGCATTAGCTATCAAAGCTTTTTGGATAATATGCGTAATGAAATCATTATTAATCAATTACGCGGCAGGGAGATCGGCGGACGCATTAAGGTGACCGACCGGGAGGTTGAGCACTACATGGAGACCCAGGATAAAATCGGCGAAGAGTCTACGCAGTATCATCTGGGTCATATATTAATTGCGGTTAAAGAAGGCGCGTCATCGACAGAAATACAAAAAGCGATGAGCAAAGCCGAGGGTATTGTCAGTAATCTGCGCGGCGGACAAGATTTCAGTCAAACGGCGATTAGCGATTCGGATGATGCCAATGCTCTCAAGGGCGGTGATCTGGGCTGGCGTACCTTAAGTGAAATACCCACCTTGTTTGTTAATGAAATCAGGCAAATGAAGCAGGGCGACGTGTCCGAGCCCATACGCAGTCCGAGTGGCTTTCATATTGTTAAAATGTTGGAACTAAAAGGCACGGATAATCACATGATTACCAAAACCAAAGTTCGGCATATTTTAATTAAAACCAATGAGTTGGTTGACGATGCCGAGGCAAATAAACGCTTGTTGGCATTAAAAGCCCGCATTGCTGACGGTGATGATTTTGCCGCGTTGGCACGGGCGCATTCAGACGATAAAGGTTCGGCATTAAAAGGCGGTTCACTTGACTGGGTAGGCCCCGGCGATCTGGTTAAGCCGTTTGAAGAAGCCATGGTAAAACTCGGTATTAATGAAGTGAGCGACCCCGTACAGACGCAGTTTGGCTGGCACATCATTCAGGTCTTGGGCCGGGAAAATAAGGACGATAGTAGCGAGTTTAAAAAGAACCTGGTAAGAGAAGCTATTCGTAAGCGGAAAATTGAAGAGGAAACAGAGCTTTGGGTGCGCAGATTGCGCGATGAGGCTTTTGTAGAAATTTATCAGGATAGACTTTGAAACAGTGCGGTGCGGCTAGTCCGTCGAGATCGGAATGAGCGGCAATAATAAACGCGACTGCATGGATGCAGGAGGTACGACTGCACGGATGCAGGAGGTAGAGCAACGCAGGGAGCAGTTGCCGAGAGCACCAAAAGTAGGCGCTTTAGGCGACGCCGGAGCGGTTGCCGACGACTGCATGGATGCGAGACTGGCGACAATAGCTATAGTTCAACCACGCATTAAAATGGTTCGCTATCGCTTGGACGTGGGGAGTAAGCATCAGGTTACGTCGGAAGAACTTAAAAAAATATTGATTGAAGAGTCCGGCGTCGACAAAAACAATATTAACAATATTAATATTCAAGGCGACTACACGCTTGTTGAGTTGCCCGATGAAATGCCGCAGGATATATTCCTGCATCTAAAATCGGTAGAAATCAAGCAACATAAACTGGATATAAAACGGGTAAAAGCACGTAATAAAAAACGTAGCAATAACTATGGCCGACGCGGAAGACAGCGTACTCCGCCATCTAACAACGGCGGATCCGATCAAGTCAACGGCAGCTAACCTGATCGAACAGATATAAGGCTTAAATGCTGACGAAGGGATTGTTGCGCATTTCCTCTCCAAACGTGGACATTGGGCCGTGTCCGGGAATAAACGTAAACTGTTCACCCAAAGGCCATAGATTATTCTTGATTGAATGAATCAAGGTATTGAAATCTCCTTTTGGCAAATCGGTTCGGCCGATTGAACCTTTAAACAACACATCGCCGACTATGGCCAGATTGGTGTTGCGGTGAACAAAAACCACATGTCCCGGCGTATGACCCGGGCAATGAAAAACATCCAGCACTTCTTCGCCAACCTTAACAATATCGCCCTGACTTAACCAGCGTGACGGTGTAAATGAATCGCAGGCCGGGAAATGAAAAGTCCGGCATTGTTCAGGAATGGCATCAATCCAGAATTGGTCGTCTTGATGAGGCCCTATAACAGGAATGGAAAGCAAGGCCGCCAGTTCAGCCGTGGCGCCGATATGATCGAGATGTCCGTGGGTGATGAGGATGGATTCGGGCGTTGCATTTTCCCTGTCGATGGCTTTAAGAATCGTGTCAATATCGCCGCCGGGGTCGACGATGGCGGCTTTGTTGGTATGCTCGCAAATGAGTAAGGAACAGTTCTGCTGATAAGCGGTAACGGGAGTAATACAAAATCGCATAGGTAAGTGAAGACAAAAAAATAAATTCTATCATTAAAATAAAAAACCACCATTAACCGTAAAATCCATGGATTTTACGGTGTGTTAATGACTGCTCGTTTAACAATATGACAAACAACATCCAATATATAAATACCCCAGATCAGCTGGTTAAATTGTGTGAACAGATCAAGCAAGAACCTTGGTTAGCTCTCGATACGGAGTTTTTACGGGAAAAAACGTATTACCCAAAGTTTTGCCTGCTGCAAATAGCAACACCGGAATGGGTGGCATGCATTGACCCCATCGCCTTGCCTTCCTTGGATATCCTTTTTGAAGCGATATACAGCCCATCCATTGTAAAAGTATTTCATTCCTGCCGGCAGGATTTGGAAATCTTTTATCAATTAACCGGGAAATTACCTGAGCCGCTTTTTGATACCCAAATCGCCGCGCCGTTGCTGGGTTTTCAGGAGAATCCGGGTTATGCGATGCTGGTTTCCAGCTTGCTAAATGTGAATTTAAATAAGGCCCATACCCGAGCGGATTGGAGCAAGCGGCCGCTGATCGACGCAGAAATTCAATATGCTGCGGATGATGTGATTTATCTATGCAAGATTTATCAAATGATGTTGCAGAAATTAGCCGAACTCGGACGGGCTGAATGGTTGGAGCGTGACTTTGCCGAACTGGCAAATCCGGATCTCTATGAGGTAAAACCTGAAAAAGCCTGGCTGAAAATTAAGGGTAAAAACAAACTGACCGGCAGGCAATTATCAATTGTTCAAGCCTTGGCCGAATGGCGGGAAAAGGCCGCACAGACTGAAGATCGACCCAAGAGCTGGCTGTTGCGTGACGAAATGCTGTTCGATTTAGCCAAGCTGCAACCGGAAACGGTGAGTGAATTAGCCAATGTTCGCGCCATTAATGAGCGTACGGTTAATCGTTATGGCGCAGAATTGTGCCAACTCATTACGGCGGCCAAAAATCGCGCGCCGATACCCTTGAATGAAAAAGGTCGACCCGCTAAAAAAACTCAGCAGCAGGAAGCGATACTGGATATTTTGACGGCACTGGTCAGAATACGCGCCGAAGAAAACTCGTTAAATCCCATTATTCTTGCGACGCGTAAGGATTTGGAAGTGTTGTTGTTCAATGACGACGATGAGTGTCCGCTATTGCATGGCTGGCGTTTTAAAATGGCCGGCAGGGAATTGGTAGGCTTGTTAAAAGGAGAGTTGTTACTCGGGATTGAATCTGACAAGCTGGATATTCTTGAAAAGAAATCCTTGGCGTGATCAAAACCGCCCTGTGGTCTTTGTGAGACTACAGGGTAACTTACAGGTCACTTCGTTTTAATGAAAGCCACACCGTTAATCATCACTCGCTGTAGTCGTCAGTCAGAGTAAAAGAAACCGCGCGATAATAAAAAGTGACAATTGTTGTTGCCGGGTTTGTTTTTCTAATACTTTAAGTTAGCTAAGCTGATGCTTGCAGCGCTTGGTTGTCATATAATGCGCGTTTTAGTTTTTATGTTCCCATAAGGAAAGTTAATATGAAGAAAATCATTTTGTTTGTTTCAGCCTTGCTGTTCTTTTTTACTTCACTAGCCAATGCTCACGGCCCTGTGCGTCAAAAAGCCGAAGAGAAAGTCACCATCAATGCACCTGCTGCAAAAGTTTGGGATATTATCAAGAACTACGGCGATATGTCTTGGCATCCCGGCATTATGAGTACCACAGTTAAAGGCGATAACACCAAAGGTGCGGTTCGCGTTTTGACCTTAAAAGACGGCGGCACGATTACCGAAGAATTAAAAAAGTATGACGAAGCTAAGATGTCTTATGCTTATAAAATTACTGAAATGAGTTCATCCAAAACCATCACTCACGCCGGTGCCGAAGAAAAAGTCCCTGCGTTACCTGTAAACGATTACGCAGCAAGCATTGAATTGGCCGATAAAGGCGGTAAGACTGAAGTTACCTGGAAAGCCGGTTACTACCGCGCTTACATGAACAACAATCCACCGGAAGAAATGAACGAAGAAGCCGCAAATACCGCAGTGAAAGCCGTTTTGGAAACAGGATTGATTAACCTGAAAAAATTGGCTGAAAAATAAGGTTTAGCGAGTGTTCTCATTGAACTACCGCCGCGCTGGCTCCCGGCTGGTTTGCGGCATACGCACCATCCTTGGCGATCGCCACGCCAGCTCCCGGCTGGCTAGTGGCATACACACCATCCTTGGCGATAAGGCTGTAGCGATTGGCATCGCTACAGCCTTTTTATCTACACCGCTTGCGGCCCAGCCTTTTGCCTACATCAGCAATCAATTGGCCGATAGTGTGTCTGTTATCGATACGGCAACGGGCAGCGTAGTCGATACCATTGCTGTTCCCGGCAAACCGGCCGGGGTTGCGGTCGCGCCTGACGGCAATAAAGTTTATGTCAGTACGCCGGAGGCCAAAGGCTTTGCGGTTGTCGATACAAAAAAACGCGAAGTTATCGGCAGCGTTGCCGTCAATGACGGCACGCTGGGTATCGCTGTGAGCCCGGACGGCAAGCGGATTTATGTAGCAGACTGGTACAAGAACAATGTTTCGGTTATCGATGCGGACAGTCTACAGATCATTAAAACGATTAGCGTCGGCGAATCGCCATCCGGCCTGGTTGTCAGTCCCGATAATCGCTGGTTATACGTCGCCAATCGGATCAGTAATTCAGTTTCCCAGATCGATCTCAAAACCCTGACCGTTAAGAAAACCGCGCAGGTTGGAACACACCCGTTTGGACTTACCATTGATTCAAGAGGCGAACGCATTTATGTCGCCAATGTAAAAAGCGATGATGTAACGGTTGTGGAAACGGCACGGATGAAACCGATTGCTACGGTAAAGGTCAATATGTTGCCTTACGCAACAGCACTGGCGCTTAACGACAGCCGCCTGTTGGTGACTAATCAGGACGACGGTTCGGTTTCTGTTGTCGATACGGAGACGCTAAAGGAAATCGCCCTGATTACTGTGGGTACCAAACCCGAAGGTATCAGCACCCATCCGGATGACCGGCATGTCTACGTGGCCAACTGGTTTGACGGCAATGTTTCGGTGATCGATGCCAGAACCCTGAAAGTGATTGACACCATTCAAACCGGTGAAGGCAGTCGTGCATTTGGGCAGTTTATGGGCAAATAGCAATAAATAATTAATAGAGTGGGCAGGTTTTTTGCCCACTCTACTCTGTGAACAATCCCGATTTATTTCGCATTGTTAATGCAAAACGCATCACAAGTCCCCAATATAAATGCCGTCACCAAATCAACTTATCGCTCCCCTACCTTACTTTCCCGACAGTGCAGAACTGTTTTCCGCCTGCGCAGATCAAGCTTGGGCCGTTTTTCTGGATAGCGGTTTTCCCCACAGCAATCAGGGGCGATACGATATTATTGCGGCTGAGCCGGTATGCACCTTGGTCACGCATGGCGCGGTTACCGAGATTACCCGTAACGGCGCGACACTCAAATCAACTGAAAACCCGTTTGATTTAGTCAAGCAACAACTTCGGTTGTCCCCATCCTTTAAGCCGGAAGCCGGTTTTGATGATTTACCGTTCAACGGCGGCGCCATCGGCTATTTTGCCTATGATTTAGCCCGTCGACTGGAAGCGCTGCCGACTATGGCCGAAGATGCCGAACATATTGCCGAAATGGCGATAGGAATTTACGAGTGGGCTGTCATCGTCGATCATCACCGGCAAAGAAGCTATTTGGTAGGAAATTGCGATCAGCAAAAATGGCAAGATTTGATCAGTCAGTTCAGCCAATTGCCGGTAAGGCCGGATTGTCCTGCATTTAAGGTCGTCGGCGGGATTAAGTCCAATATGGACAAAGATTCCTACGTCCGTGCCTTTAATCGGATCAAGCATTACCTCAAGGAAGGTGATTGTTATCAGGTAAATCTGGCGCAGCGGTTTGTAGCCGATTGCGAGGGCGATCCGTGGACAGCCTATCAAACTTTGCGCAAATTGAATGCCGCCCCGTTCAGTTGCTACCTTAATCTGCCTGAAGTGCAGGTTTTAAGTTCATCCCCGGAGCGTTTTTTAAAGCTCACCGATGGTGTGGTCGAGACCAAACCCATTAAAGGGACGCGGCCGAGAAAACCCGATTACGCTGAAGACCAGCAGCAAATAAAAAACCTGGAAGCCAGCAACAAAGACCGGGCGGAAAACCTGATGATCGTCGATTTGCTCCGCAACGACATCAGTAAAACCTGCAAGAGCGGGTCAGTCAAAGTGCCGGTGCTATTCGATGTGGAAAGTTACGCCACCGTGCATCATCTGGTCAGTACCGTAACCGGCGTTCTGGCAGATGGTCAGCACGCACTGGATTTATTAAAAAGCTGCTTTCCGGGCGGATCGATTACCGGCGCGCCGAAGATCAGGTCCATGGAAATCATAGAGGAACTCGAACCCAACCGGCGCGGCGTTTATTGCGGCGCTATCGGCTACATTGGGTTCAACGGCAATATGGATACCAATATTGCAATCAGAACACTGGTGCATTCCGAAAACACCATTCGTTTCTGGGCCGGTGGCGGTATTGTCAATGACTCCGTAGCTGAAGAAGAATATCAGGAAAGTTTTGACAAGGCAGCGGCCATGCTCGATTTATTGCAGCAATTTACGGTAAGGTAATGAGCAATTCAATCGCCACGGACGGCATAATTATTATCAAACTGGGCGGCAGCCTGTTCCGCTCGGATACCCTTGTTAACTGCCTGAATGCGGTGGAAAAGAACTATCAGAGCAGGGCGGTGGTTATCGTTCCCGGCGGCGGCGCGTTTGCCGATCAGGTCAGGCTGGCGCAACAACAGTGGCAATTCGACGATACCACCGCGCATCACATGGCTCTCTTAGCCATGCAGCAAATGGCCTTGATGTTTAAAGGGCTTAAACCGGATTTTGCTATCGCCGATACTGTCGCGGCGATTCATGATCAATTAAACCGGAAAAAAACCGTCATTTGGTCGCCGGATATTATCGAACTTGATAACGCAGGCATTGAGGCAAGCTGGGATATAACCTCAGACAGCTTGGCGGCATGGCTGGCCAAAACATTATCTGCAACCGAACTTATCCTGATAAAGTCAGCCGTTATTGATACCGACCTTAGCTTGCATCAGCTCGCCGAGCAACACATAGTCGATAAAGCCTTTTGCGATTTTGTCACGCAAGCAGCCTTTAAAATACAGATTATTAATGCGCAAAGTTGGGGGGTATGACCTCTCAATACTGTTGACTTAAACCTGTAGCACTGCTTTGTGGACAGACTAAGGCTACCTCTGTTATTCAAAAAAACCGCTGTAAATATATCCCGTATGCGAGACCTTATTTTCAGAAACCTGCTTAGAGCCGTAGGGCAGTTTCGCGGCAGCAAACTGCCACACACGCCCAACGCCGACGACAGCCTGTCCAAGTTGCGGTGGATTGCCTAATGGCGAATCCACCTTACAGCGTTAGAGGTAAAATGATTATTTTTCATATGCATATTTGATTTTTTTATCAGTATTATCGAAGATCCATACCCTTCTAAAGGGTGAGTCTGATAGTTGTGAGGCAATCTTTTCCGCAGCCGCTATCCATACTTCTTCATGCGGCATGATCCCCCAATTAATGTGCGCCAACAATTCAATTGGATAATCGCACTCATAATTTTTTTTAAATTTTTTTGTTATCGCTTGAGCTGTTGGGTCTCCTAACCTTCCATAAGAGCTAACGTCGATAATGGGCTCCACTAACCCAACCCTACTAATTTGTATCCATTGCAGTACTGGAGCTAATTCTGGATCGGATTTCAGAAACTCGCCATCGGAATTATTAGGTAAATGGAGTAACTTAGGAAAAGCTTTCTTTGCGGCAATTTTTCGCTCTTTAAGGCTGGTTTCTTGAGAATATTCGAAATGAAGAAGAGTATCACTATACTTGTTTCGAAATAACATTGAATCTGCTGCATTTAGTTTGCTCTGCCAGTAGCTATTTAAATACTGCTTTGTTTTAAACATCAAACCAATACGAGCCATATATGCTTGGTCGATTAGTTCAGTTAACTCGAACCCTACCAGTCCGCGGTTTTCTATCTGACATAGGATATCTGGTGCTGGAGATTTTCTGCTTTCTATAGAGCAGGGCAGAACTGTGAAGGGTGCAATTTCAGCGAAGGCCTCAAATATCTCTCTTTCATCTTCTGCTTGACGTTCTGCTTGGTCCATTAACGTTGCCCCCCTAACGTGGAGCTAAGGGGCGGCACGCTTCAAAAAAACGCTTCAAATACATCCCCGTATGCGATGCCTCATTCTCAGAAACCTGTTTCGGTGTACCTTCAGCAACCAGTGTTCCGCCGCCGTCGCCGCCTTCGGGGCCCATGTCGATAATCCAGTCTGCTGTTTTGATCACATCCAGGTTGTGCTCGATGACGATGACGGTATTGCCGTGGTCGCGCAGGGTATGCAACACGGTCAGCAATTGTTTGATGTCGTGGAAATGCAGGCCGGTGGTAGGCTCATCCAGGATGTACAAGGTTTTTCCGGTATCGCGTTTGGATAGTTCCTTGGCGAGTTTGACCCGCTGCGCTTCGCCGCCGGACAGGGTGGTCGCGTTCTGCCCTAGGGTGATATAGCTTAAGCCGACCTCAACCAAAGTTTGTAGTTTACGGGCCAGCACCGGCACCGGGCTGAAAAACTCGGCCGCATCTTCGACGGTCATATCCAGTACTTGGTTGATGGTTTTACCTTTATAGCGGATCTCCAGCGTCTCCCGGTTATAACGTTTGCCTGCGCAACTGTCGCAATGGACGAAAATATCCGGCAGGAAATGCATTTCGACTTTAATTACGCCGTCGCCTCTGCAGGCTTCGCAACGACCGCCTTTGACGTTAAAGCTAAACCGGCCGGGCGAATAACCGCGCGATCTTGCTTCAGGCGTCGCCGAAAACAATTCGCGTATCGGAGTGAACAGGCCGGTGTAGGTGGCCGGATTCGATCTGGGCGTGCGGCCGATCGGACTTTGGTCTATATCGACGACTTTGTCGAAATGCTCCAAACCTTCGATGGCGTCGCAAGGCGCGGGAATGACTCCGGCACGGTTGATTAACCGCGCCGCATGACAGTACAAGGTATCGTTTACCAGCGTCGATTTGCCGGAACCGGAGACGCCGGTGATACAGGTCAGCAAGCCGATCGGGAATGAAATGTCGACATTCTTCAGGTTATTGCCGTGGGCATTGCGGATGACGATCTGCTTGTCTTTATCGACAGGGGTTAGTTTTTCAGGCACGGTAATGCCGATTTTTCCCGATAAATACTGTCCGGTTAACGAGTCCGGGTTGTTGATAATATCTTGCAGCGTGCCTTGCGCAATGATCTGTCCGCCATGCACACCGGCGCCGGGGCCTATATCGACAATATGCTGCGCCGAGCGGATCGCATCTTCGTCATGCTCGACGACGATCACGGTATTGCCTAGATCGCGCAGGCGAAACAGGGTGTTCAGCAAACGCTGGTTGTCGCGCTGGTGCAGGCCTATCGACGGCTCATCCAGCACGTACATCACGCCGACCAAGCCTGCGCCGATTTGACTGGCAAGGCGGATGCGTTGCGCCTCACCGCCGGACAGCGTATCTGCGCTACGATCCAGCGTTAAATAATCGAGGCCGACATTGACCAGGAATTCCAGTCGTTCCTGAATTTCCTTGACGATTTTTGCGGCAACTTCGCCGCGCTTGCCGGTCAGGTTCAGGTGCTTGAAGAAGTCCAAGGATTTGCGGATCGGGAAGCGGGTCAGATGATGCAGCGGCAAATCTTCAATAAACACATTTCTGGCCGACACATTAAGCCTTGCGCCCTCGCAAACGTTGCAGGGTTTTTGGGACAGATACTTTGCCAGTTCATCGCGCACCAGTTGCGAATCGGTCTCATGGTAACGCCGATCCATATTGGCGATGATGCCTTCAAAGCTATGATGCTTCTTTTTGACCGAGCCGGTTCCGGCCATGAACTTGAATTCGATAACTTCATGGCCGCTGCCGTAAAGAATGATGTCCTGGGTTTCTTTGGACAGCTCCGAAAACGGCGCTTCCGGGTCGAAGTTATAGTGTTTGGCCAGTGAACAGATGATCTGATAATAATAGGCATTGCGCCGGTCCCAGCCGCGAATCGCGCCACCGGCAAGGCTGATGTCGGGGTTGTGGATAATCAGGTCGGGGTCGAAATGCTGGCGCACGCCCAGGCCGTCGCAACTGCCGCATGCGCCTTTGGGATTGTTGAACGAGAAGATGCGCGGTTCCAGTTCGGTCAGGCTGTAGCCGCAATGAGGGCAGGCGTAGCGCTCGGAAAACAATAGTTCGGTCGCGTCATCGATACAGGCGGCGATAGCGATGCCGTCGGCGATGCGCAAAGCGGTCTCGAAGGATTCGGATAAGCGCAAGGCGATGTCGTCGCGAACCTTGAAACGGTCGACGATGACTTCAATGGTATGTTTCTTTTTTAAATCCAGTACCGGAGGCTCGTCCAGGTCGTACACGGTGCCGTCGATCCGGGCGCGGATGAAGCCCTGCGCGCGCAGGTCGTCGAGCAACTGGATATGCTCGCCCTTGCGGTCGTTGACCACCGGAGCCAGCAGCATCCAGCGCTGGTCGGGCGCTTGCGAGAGCACATGGTCGACCATCTGGCTGACGGTTTGCGCTTCCAGCGAAACCCGATGTTCAGGACAACGCGGCGTACCGGCACGGGCATAGAGCAGTCTTAAATAATCGTAGATTTCGGTGATGGTGCCGACGGTGGAACGCGGGTTGTGCGAGGTGGATTTTTGTTCGATGGAAATGGCCGGGGACAGGCCTTCGATATGGTCGACATCGGGCTTTTCCATGATCGATAAAAACTGGCGGGCGTAGGTAGAAAGGGATTCTACATAGCGTCTTTGGCCTTCGGCATAAATGGTGTCGAATGCGAGCGATGATTTACCCGAACCGGACAGCCCGGTGATGACGATGAGTTGATCTCTGGGCAGGTCAAGGTCGATATTTTTCAGGTTATGCGTTCTGGCGCCACGAATGCTAATCGTATCCATTAAATAAATCCGGCAATTTAAACAACCGTATAATATACGAGCAAAGCCGTATTAACACAAATGGCATACACACTGCTTAGGTTTAAATAATGCTCATCAACACATTAAATTCATTCGTTTTTAAATATATTCGGTTTATCGAAATGCTCGGCGTGCTGATGCGCATTTTCAGTTTTTCACTGGTCAGTTGGATGGGGCCGGAAAGTCCGTTTTTGTTCGTCTGGGCTTTTAACACTACAGATGCGGTGATACTTTCCTGGTGCTCGATACTCAAGAAAGACAGCGCCTATACCTTGCTGAATGTGTTCTGGATTATGGTCGGCATTGTCGGGATGCTCAGGGCCGGTCAAATTTCGTTGACTGATTTTAAATCCGTCGGGTTGCATTTCATAACGCAGGTCATGGCGCTGGTTAGTTAAACGGCGGCTCAAGCACAAATGACCGAGTTCGATAAATAAAGCTTGTTATAATGGACGCCATTAAAATAACGAGATAAACCACTGAGTTAGTCCGGCATTTGCAGTTGCTTGTAATGCCTGTGCTCAACTGATTTTATTTTTCTTGATAATTCTGGTTCAAAAGGAGACGTTGGTTTTGGCAACAACACAACAGGACATTACGAGTTCGATGACTTCATCGGAAAAACGCGCTACATGGTCTTTGGCAGGCATTTATGCTTTGCGGATGCTGGGATTGTTTATGATTTTGCCGGTGTTATCCTTATTTGCCGAACAGCTTGAAGGCTCAACGCCCGCGCTGATCGGTCTGGCTATGAGCATTTACGGCTTGCCCCAGGTTCTTTTACAAATTCCTTTCGGTTTGCTATCCGATCGCTTCGGCCGCAAAAAAATCATTATTATCGGCTTGGTGATGTTTTTTATCGGCAGCGTGATTGCGGCACTGTCAACGACCATTTACGGGGTTTTGATAGGCAGGGCTTTTCAAGGCGCCGGTGCGGTTTCGGCCGTTATCATGGCCCTGGTGGCCGATCTGACTCAGGAAGTTCATCGCACCAAAGCCATGGCTATTATTGGAATCAGCATCGGCGGATCGTTTGGCGTCGGCATCATCGCCGGGCCTGTTATTTCCGGGTTAGGCGGCGTACAGAGCGTTTTTGGGGTAACTGCGGTGCTCACCTTGCTGGCTATTTTAGCGATTATTTACATCGTTCCCGATCCCCAGCAATCCAAATTGCATCGGGATGCGGAGTTCGTTCCCGAAGAAACGATGCAGGTGCTGAAAAATCCGGATCTGTTGCGCCTGAATTACGGCATTTTTACCTTGCACCTGATTTTAATGGCTATCTTTGTGGTGGTGCCTTCATTAATGAGGAAGGCGGGATTAATAGCCGGGCATGAATGGCAGGTTTATTTGCCGGTTTTCGTTATTTCGATGGCGTTCGCCGTGCCGTTCGTGATTCTGGCCGAAAAGAAACGCAAAATGAAGCAGGTGTTTCTGGGCGCTATCGCGGTCCTGATAATGGCTGAATTGGGATTGTCGGCAGTTCATCAAAACCTGGTCGGAATTATAGGGTTCTTGTGGCTGTTTTTTTGCGGCTTTAATCTGCTGGAAGCGACACTGCCTTCTTTAATATCGAAGACGGCGCCGGCTGATTTGAAAGGCACGGCCATGGGCGCTTATTCAAGTTCGCAGTTCATGGGGCTTTTTATGGGCGGGCTGGTGGGTGGCTGGTTTAACGGCGAGTTCGGGGTCACTGCGGTGTTTTTATTTTGCGCCGCTGCCGCATTCAGCTGGTTGGTGGTGTCCTTATGGATGAAGCCTCCCCGGTATGTGGCAAACCTGCTTATATCGCTGGAACGACTCAGCGAACAGGGCGCCAATGAATTTATTGCCGAAATGTTTAAAATCAGCGGTGTAGAGGAAATCACGCTGCACTATGAAGAGGCTTTGGTTTATCTTAAGGTTGATAATCAGAAGCTGGATAAAGACCAATTACAACGATTGATCACGCAATACGTCAATGCATAATCCGGTAGGGGCGGAGTTATCCGCTCAAAGGCGAGCATTCACAGGGCGAGCTCTACAAATGCTCAAGAACAAAACAATGGGAGAAATAGATGCTTAATAAAGTGATGTTAATAGGAAGGCTTGGCGCCGATCCTGAGGTTCGTTATATGCCGAGCGGCGGCGCCGTTACGACAATTCGTCTGGCAACGTCCAGACGCTGGAAAGATAAGCAATCGGGCGAGCGTCGGGAAGAAACCGAATGGCATAGGGTGGTGTTTTATAATCGTTTGGCTGAAATCGCCGGGGAATATTTAAAAAAAGGCAGTCAAGCGTATGTTGAAGGTCGTATCCGCACTCAGAAATGGCAAGGTCAAGACGGTCAGGATCGCTACACCACTGAAATCATCGCCGACACCATGAACATGCTGGATAGCCGTAGCGGCGGCACCTCCGAGTTTGGCGGCGAGCAGCCGCAGGGCGGCTATTCCGCTCCTTCATCAAGACCGGTCAATCAGCCGCAGCAATCGGCGCCGCAAAGCAATTCCGGTTCCATGCCGCCGCCACCGCCAAATTATGACGACTTCGATGATGACATACCGTTTTAAAAAAACGTTAAGTTTGTTTGATTGAAACCATGAAGAACACGAAGTTCACGAAGAAAAAACTTCGTGTTCTTCGTGTCTTCGTGGTTTTATGTCTTTATAGACACAAACGCTTCAAATCCCCAACGAACGCTCAAACTCCGCCAGCGGCATTGCCTTGCCGATCAGGTTGCCCTGGTAGATGTGGCAGCCGTGCAGTTTCAGAAATGCGAGCTGCTCTTCCGTTTCCACGCCCTCGGCAATAATATCCATTCCCAAGTTGGTTGCCATGCCGATGATGGTTTGCACGATCACCGTATCGGTAGACTTGATCCCAATGTTGCGCACGAAAGACTGGTCGATTTTCAGTTGATCGAACGGCAGTTGCGTCAGGTAAGTCAGCGATGAATACCCGGTGCCGAAATCGTCGATAGAGAAGCTCACGCCGATTTCTTTGAGTCTTTGCATTTTGGCAATGGTATCGTCGATATTGTCGAATACCAGGCTCTCGGTGAATTCGAGTTTGAGTCGATGCGCTTTGATGGCGGTTTTGTTCAGTATGGCCAACACTTGTTCGGTGAAGTCGGGCTGATGGAACTGGCGTGCGCTGACGTTAACGGCAAGTTGCAAATTACGGGTTTGCGGATGGCTTTCCCATCGTTTAAGTTGGGCGCAGGCGGTTTCCAGCACCCATTGCCCAATGGGTATGATTAATCCGATTTCTTCAGCCAGTGGAATGAATTCAAGCGGCGAGACAAAGCCGCGTTCAGGGTGTTCCCAGCGCAACAGCACTTCGGCGCCGGTAGTTTGTCCGTCGTGGCGCGCCTGCCGCTGAAAATAGAGCCTGAATTGGTTTTTGGTCAGCGCAAAGCGTAAGTCCGCTTCCAGAGCGGCGCGCGCCGTGACCGCCTCTTGCATGTCTTGGTCGAAAAAGCGCAAGGTGTTGCGGCCTGCGGCCTTGGCTCCATACATGGCGATATCCGCCCGTTTCAGGAGCATGTTTATTTCATGCTGATGATTGATGAATAGCGTGATGCCGATGCTCGGGGTGTTTCGATACTCGTGGCTGGTGAGTTGGTAGGCCTGATTGAGTGAGGTAATAATTTTTTCGCCAATGGTTTTAGCCTTGGCAGCGGCTTCTTCAATGTTTTGGCTCAGTTCTTCCAGCATGATGACAAACTCGTCGCCGCCCTGGCGGGACACGGTGTCGCCTTCTCGCACACAGTCTATAAGGCGCTGTGCGACCTGTTGCAGCAATATGTCACCCATATCGTGCCCCAGATGGTCATTAAGCGATTTGAAGTTATCCAGGTCAATGAACAGCAACGCGCCGTATTTTTTACTGCGCGCACTGGCGGCAAGTGCTTGCTGCAACCTGTCCAGCAGCAGCCTTCGGTTCGGCAAGGCGGTCAGCGGGTCGTAGTAGGCCAGTTGTTTTATTTCTTCTTCCGAGGCCTTGCGTGCCGATATATCGGTATGCAAGCCGACATAGTGGGTGACGGTTCCGGCGCTGTCCTTGACTGCGGTGATGGTGAGCCATTTGGGATAGATTTCGCCGCTTTTGCGTTGATCCCATATTTCGCCCTGCCAGGATCCGGTGCGATTAATGCACTCCCACATTTCAGCGTAAAAGGTCGCGTTGTGGCGTCCCGATTTGAACATGTGAGGCATTTGGCCGACGAGTTCCTCGGCGCGGTAACCGGTAATAGTGGTAAAAGCCCGGTTGACCCGCAACATCACTTTATCGGCATTGGTGATCATGATGCCTTCCTGGGCCTCAAAGGCGACGGCGGCGATGCGTAATGCTTCCTCGGCACGCTTGCTTTCGCTGATGTCGGCGAGCGTGATGCGCAGCACGGGAGTTTGATTGTCAGTTATTACCGGCAGGCAGTCCAGCCGGGCATGGAAGTAGCTATCGTCGCGTTTCAGCATCAGCTCGAAGTTTTTCTGCCCTCCTTCGTGCTCCAGTATGTTTTTGAGTAGAAGATGCCAGCGGTCGCTGTCTTTGGGGGCGACCAAGCCGGCAAAATGGCGGTTCATCAGGTTGCTGCGTTCCACTCCGAGCAGCGCGGCTGCGGTAAGGTTGATTTCGATAATCTTGCCTTCGGGCGTGAGGGTAAGGTAGCCGACTGGAGCGAATTCATAAAGATTGAGGTAACGGTTATGCGAGGCCTCCAACGCTGCACGGGCGTGCTGTAGTTCCTCGTTTTGCATTTCCAGTTCGATCTGGTGTACCCGTAGTTCGTGGAGTAGTTTTTCCACGGAATGAGGCGATGATTCCGTCGGGGTGCGGGTGCGTCGATCCATGACCCCGCTACGCGGTTTGAGTTGTCGATCCAGTTTGGTTGGTTTGCTGTTCATGTAAACTCCATACTGTTATTTAAGGCGGCTTTGGCATCGCCACTGTCATTAAGTTTACATTGAACGTTCAACCATAACTATTTTTGGCTTAACTTAATGGCAGCCATAGGGCAGGCCTTGCGTATCTTTTTTTGGCTATGCCCTGTCGGTGACATTATCCAACGCCAGCAGGACCAATTGCGGTTCGCCGGTCTGGCCGATGATGCTGCGGGCGTTGAGCAACATGATACGGTGACCGATGGCGGGAAAATCATGCTCCACTCTATAGTCATTAAAAGCCTGGTTGCGCGGCAGTACGGTCTCCAGCAGATCGCGTAAGGCGGGGATGTTCCATTGACCGTCCCCCAGTTCGTAAATCGTGCGTCCCACTGTTTTTTCCTGAGTCACTTGAAAGCTTTGATAAAACGAACGGCTGGCGGTAACGACCTTCAATGTATCAGTGAGTACAATCAGAGGTTCGCGCACTGTATTGACGATGCTTTCGGCCAACAATCTCGCTTCCTGCATCGCTATAGCGCGGGTGCGTTCGGTAATGTTGGTGAAAGTCAGCACCACGCCGTCTATCATGTTTTCCAGTGTCCGGTAGGGTTGGATGCGAGCCAGATACCAGTTGCCGTTCAAGGTTTTTACTTCGCGTTCGATGGGCACCAGGTTATCGAGAACGGCATGGGCGGCGTCCAGCAGGTCGTCTTCGCCTTCCAGTTCAGGTTTGATGTCGCTCAGTGCGCGGCCCACATCCGAGGCAACCAGTCGATAAATTTGTGCTGCATCGCGCGTAAAACGACGGATGATCAGGCTTTGATCGAGGAAGATGGTGCCGATATGGATGTTGTCGAGCAGATTCTTCATGTCGTTTTGCATGTCGGCCAGTTGGACAATTTTGGCCTGTAGTTCGGAGTTTACGGTGACCAGTTCTTCATTGATGGATTGTAATTCCTCTTTGGAGGTTTCCAGCTCTTCGTTGGTGGATTGCAGTTCTTCATTGGTGGATTGCATCTCTTCGTTGGTGCATTTAAGCTCCTCGTTGGATGCAAATTGTTCCTCAATGGTGGCTTGGAGGTTTTCTTTGGTGTAGGCCAGCTCGCGTTCCAGTTCCTCAATATGGTGCAGTTCATTCGGCTTGGAGGCGCCTTTGGTGCGCGCCGGTTTATCCGGTGTCGGCTGGGCTATATCTTGAAAACTGACCAGCAGCAGGTTTTGCCGGTCATTCGGATTCGACAAGGGACGTACGCAAAGATGCACAGGGTGAAAGTCGCCGTTGGTCTTGACCGACAGTTCCCTGTCCAGGGTCGGTGTGCCTTGGTTTGCGTCCGAAATAGCCGAGCGCAGTTCCAGTTGCAGGCCTTCCCGCGCCATGTCGATCATGTTGAGGGTAGCATGGCCGGGCGCAGGGCGCAGGTATTTGCCGGTCTCGCCGTAGACGTAGAGGATATTGCCTTTGAGATCCGTCATCACCGAGGTGGGCGCGTAGAATTGAAGCAGCATACGCCGTGTCAGTTCGGCCAGGTTATTCTCCCTGGCGGATTTCATGATGTCCTCCGGCGTTTTGTGAGCCGGTTCGGTGGTCCAGTTCAAGTTACTGGTCAAAATGGCGCGGGTTGAGGCGGCGGAGGGGGTGGCGCGGTAGAACTTCCATTTACGATTGAGTGGCGTAAACAGCTCGGTATGGTTGCCGATACCTTCCGACGGCGACAGAAACAGCACTCCGCCCGGCTTGAGTGCGTAGTGAAAGGCGGGGATGAGGCGGTTTTGCAGTTCCGGTTCCAGATAAATCATCAGATTGCGGCAACTGAGCAGATCGAGCTTGGTAAAAGGCGGATCTTTGGCGACGTTCTGAACGGCGAATACCACCATCTCACGAATTTCCTTTTTCACCCGATAGCCGCCGTCTTCCTTGATGAAGAACCGGCGTAATCGCTCAGGCGTGACATCCAGAGCGATGTTGGGGGGGTAAAGACCGGCACGGGCGATGGTAATGGTGTCGTCGGCAAGGTCGGTGCTGTAAATTTGCGATTTAAACTCATACTGGTTTTTATCCATGAGTTCACGCAACACGATGGCAATGGAATAGGCCTCCTCACCTGTGGCGCAACCTGCCACCCAGACGCGGAAAACGTAGTCTTCCGGTTTGTCCGCCAGCACTGCGGGCAGGATATCCTGTTTCAGCGCAACGAAAGCTTCCGGGTCGCGAAAGAAACTGGTGACATTGATCAGCAGTTCTTTGAACAGCGACGCTGTCTCGGCCGGATGTTCCTTGAGGTAACGGGCATAGGTTTCGGTGTCCTCAATACCGTTCTGCGACATGCGTCGCTGAATGCGGCGGGTGATGGTGCTTTTCTTATAGAGTGAGAAATCGTGGCCGGTGCTGGTGCGTAACTGCATCAGGATGTGATTGATGCCGCTCAATGCAGTCGGGGGGGAGGGTAGGGGCTGGAGAGCCAGGGCGAGTATGCCGGATATCAGCACTTCCGGCATTTTCTCCGCAGGTAAAATATGGGTGACATAGCCTGCCTGAATGGCGCTGACCGGCATGCCGTCGAATTTGGCGGTAGTCGGTTCCTGTGCCAGTGTGACGCCGCCGGCGCCGAGGATGGCGCGTAATCCCAAAGTACCGTCGGTGCCGGTGCCGGACAGAATAATGCCGATGGATTTTTCGGCCTGATCTTCAGCCAGGGAGCGCAGGAATGCGTCAATGGGCATGCGCTGGCCGTGCGGCACTGCCGGTATGCTGAGTTGCAAGGCGCCGTGGAAAATGGTCATGTCGCGGTTGGGGGGGATTACATAGACGCGGTTAGGCATAACGTGCATTTGATCTTGCGCTTCCGCCACCGGCATGGACGTGGTGCGTTGCAGAATTTCGGTGAGGATGCTGGCATGACTGGGATCGAGATGCGAGACCAGTACGAAGGCCATGCCGCTATCAGGAGGGATATGGCGAAAGAATTGTTCGAAAGCCTCCAAGCCTCCGGCGGAAGCGCCTAAGCCGACAATGGGAAAGCCGCCGTTTTGTCGAGACTGATTTCCATGGGGAGTCGATGGGGTTGGTGGGGGTTTATTTTGGGTCATTGCGGGGTGCTCTGTTCGCGCGGCGTTGCGGCGGATAGGTGAATTATCTGAATTTAATAGTGTTTTATCGGAGTAAAGTCAATGCATTTTCCCGCGATGCATTCAACTATGCGTTAGTCGCGTCTATTTTTGGAGTGAATGCCAAAATACTGATTATTCGGTTTCACCGTGAGCAGGCATTAAAAGAATCAGTCAATTGATAGCCTGTTATTACAGTCATCTTTATTAATGGCCGACCCCGGTTTGCGGAACCTGGGGATGGCTGGACAAGTGGAAGTGACCGGAATCTGCGTTTTTGCAGTTGTTAAAAGGCTCTCGGTAAGCCTTGTCGCTGTTGAGAATGCCTCGCTTTTGTGGTTTAATGCCAGCGTTTTACGTCTTAATGCGCCTCTTGTTTTATTTGTACTTGAAATAAAAGGATGGTTTCGCCGCAACTTGATTGGAGAGCAGGCTATTAACTATGCAATTTATTATTAAAAAAGGTTTGGATCTACCGATTACCGGAGAGCCCGAACAAGTTATTGAGGATGGCAATAAGGTTAAATCCGTTGCTGTTCTGGGAATGGATTATGTAGGCATGAAGCCTACCATGATGGTCAGTGAAGGTGATACGGTCAAGTTGGGCCAAATTCTCTTTACTGACAAGAAAAATCCTGGTGTCAATTTTACCTCACCTGGCGCGGGTGTGGTTCAATCTATTAATCGTGGCGCGAAGCGGGTGTTGCAGTCTGTTGTGATCGAACTGAAAGGAACGGCGCAGGAGTCATTTGCAAAATACAAAGCTTCCGAATTAAACGATTTGTCGGCCGAACAGGTTAAAGAAAATCTGTTGGCGTCCGGCTTGTGGGCGACGCTACGCACACGTCCTTACGGCAAAATTCCTGCTGTCGACAGCAAACCCCGTTCTATTTTTGTGACTGCAATCGACACCAGCCCGTTAGCGGCAAATCCTGCGGTTATCATTAAAGAGCGTGGCGATGATTTTGCAAACGGTTTGGCGGTTATTGCCAAACTGACGGAAGGCAAAACTTACGTTTGTAAGGCGACCGGTGCTGATGTTGCAACCGGCAATGCGCCTGTAACTGTCGCCGAGTTTTCCGGTCCTCATCCTGCGGGACTGCCAAGCACCCATATTCATTTGATTGATCCGGTCAGCATCGATAAATTCGTCTGGCATCTGGATTATCAAGCGGTAATGGCCATCGGTGCGTTATTTACCACCGGTAAAATCAATGTCGAACGCGTTGTTTCGTTGGCGGGACCTACCGTTAAAAAACCAAGATTGATTCGTACCCGTGTCGGCGCCAACACCGATGATCTGGTTGTCGGTCAATTGGAAGAAGTCGAAAACCGGGTGATTTCAGGTTCCGTGTTGTACGGACATCTTGCGGCAGATTGGGCAGCCTTTTTGGGCTGTTACAGCAATCAAGTTTCAGTATTGCAAGAAGGTCGCGCGCGCGAGTTATTCGGATGGATTGTTCCGGGTAAAAACAAATATTCAGCACTCAATGTTTATACCTCAAGCGTTGACCGTAAGCTGAATCGCAAGTTCCCATTAACAACCGATAAAAACGGCAGCAACCGGGCGATTGTTCCGGTCGGCGTTTATGAAGCCGTGATGCCGCTGGATATTTTGCCTACACCGCTGCTAAAAGCGTTGGTGGTCGGCGATTCGGATCAGGCCCAATTATTAGGCTGTTTGGAACTTGATGAGGAAGATGTGTCCTTATTTACGTTTGTGGATCCCGGTAAACATGACTTCGGTCCTGTTCTGAGAGCGAATTTAACTAAAATTGAGAAGGAAGGATAATGTCGCCTAGAGATATTTTAGATAGCGTAGAACCGCACTTTACCAAAGGTGGGCGGTTCGAAAAGTATTACGGTCTCTATGAGATGGTGGATACTTTCATCTATACACCGGCTGATGTAACACGCGGCACCACGCATGTTCGTGATGGTAACGACCTGAAACGAACCATGACTTTTGTGGTCATTGCTACATTTTTTTGCATCTTGATGGCTCTGTATAACACCGGTTATCAAGCCAATTTAGCCATGCAAGCGATGGGTCTGGAGCAAGCTCAGGATTGGCGTCGCATCCCGATGATGATCTTCGGCTACAGTACGATGAACCCGTTTTCCAATATGGTTCACGGCGCGTTGTACTTTCTGCCTATTTATATCGTTACGCTGGCTGTCGGCGGCGTGTGGGAAGTATTGTTCGCAACCGTTCGCGGTCATGAAGTGAATGAAGGCTTTTTGGTGTCGTCAATGTTGTACACATTGATTATGCCGCCCGATATGCCTTTATGGCAGGTGGCTCTGGGTATTTCTTTCGGTATCGTTATCGGCAAGGAAGTATTCGGCGGTACCGGCAAAAACTTCCTGAATCCTGCGTTGACCGGACGGGCGTTTTTATATTTCGCTTACCCTGCGTCTATTTCAGGCGATTCCGTCTGGGTGGCGGTTGACGGCTATACGGCGGCTACGCCTTTAGGTTTGGCGGCCAATGGCGGTCTTGAAGCGATTTATTCGGCCAATTACAGTTGGATGCAAACCTTCTTTGGTTTTGAACCGGGCTGTCTTGGCGAAACGTCAACGCTGGCTATTTTAATTGGCGCTGCCTTCCTGTTGTATACCAAAGTGGCATCGTACCGCATCATGGGCGGCGTATTTGCAGGCATGGTAGTGACCTCGTTGATATTCAACATCATAGGCAGCGACACCAACCACATGTTTGCGATGCCTTGGTACTGGCATTTGACGCTGGGTGGATTTGCTTTCGGCATGGTTTATATGGCGACCGATCCTGTGAGCGCGGCAATGACCAATACCGGCCGTTGGGTATTCGGGGCTTTAGTCGGAGGTATGACGGTATTAATCAGGGTTGTTAATCCGGCATTCCCGGAAGGTATTATGCTGGCAATTCTATTTTCCAACATGTTCGCGCCTACGATTGATTATTTTGTCATTCAGGCCAATATCAGAAGAAGGATGAAACGTCATGCTTAAATGCGAACAGTTTAATAAAATTTGTGAAGCATTGGATAAATGCGAGCATTACCAAAAATTCAAAGTCTACAAAGATAAAGTTCTTGCCTTGGGCAATGATAGTTTGGAAAAGACTATCGCTATTGCGGTTGCACTTTGTTTGGTTTGTGCGGTTCTGGTTTCATTTTCTGCGGTCGCCTTAAAGTCTCTTCAAGTCCACAACAAAGAACTGGACATGAAAAAGAACATTCTTGATGTGGCAGGTTTACTTCAGGAAGGCAGCGATATTGACTCGGCGTTTGCAGAAAAAATTGAAGCTAAAATCGTCAATCTGGAAACAGGCGACTATGTCGAGGATATGAACGCCGCTGAATACGATCAACGTAAAGCGGCAAAAGATCCCGCTTTAAGTGTCGCTATTCCGAAGGATAAAGATATTGCGCACATCAGGGTAAAGGCTAAATTCGCTAAAGTCTTTTTAGTCAAAGAGTCCGGTGCGATCAAGTCGATTATTCTGCCGGTAAACGGTTATGGATTATGGTCTACGTTATATGGCTTTTTGTCATTAGACGCTGACGGGCAGACCGTACAAAGTATCAATTTTTACGATCAGCAGGAAACGCCGGGACTGGGCGGCGAAGTTGTCAATCCCAAATGGCGCGAGCTATGGAAAGGCAAAAAAGTCTATGCGGAAACTGATCAGCCTTCGGCAGAAAAGGGCCTGATCGAGAGCGCTGAAATGGGTGAGCCTGCGTTGGCCCTGATTAAAGGCGTGGTGGATAACACCAAGCCGGGTTCTCAATATCAGGTCGATGGTCTGGCGGGCGCGTCATTAACCAGTACCGGTGTAACTAATCTGGTCAGATACTGGATGAGCAACGAAGGTTTTGCCCCGTATTTAGCTAAAGTAAGAACGGTTAAAGGAGTCAAATCATGAGTGCAGTGTTATTAAATGATGAAACAAAAAAGGTACTAATTACTCCATTGGTCAATGATAATCCCATTACTTTGCAAGTTTTGGGTATTTGTTCGGCCTTGGCGGTTACTTCCCAAATGTCGACATCGTTGATTATGGCGTTGGCGTTGACTTTGGTGACGGCGTTTTCCAGTGCGGCAATCAGTGCGATCAGAAACCATATTCCAAGCAGTATCCGGATTATTGTGCAAATGACCATTATTGCATCATTAGTTATCGTGGTTGATCAGTTATTAAAAGCCTTTGCTTATGATGTCAGTAAGCAATTGTCGGTATTCGTGGGGCTGATTATTACCAACTGTATCGTTATGGGGCGTGCTGAAGGTTATGCGATGAAAAATCCGCCTTTGGAAAGTTTCATGGACGGTATCGGTAATGGTTTGGGCTATAGCTTGATACTGATTATCGTGGCATTTTTTAGAGAGACTTTGGGTTCCGGTAAATTATTGGGCATCGAAGTCTTCAAGCTAACCAAGGATGGCGGCTGGTATGATCCTAATGGCTTGATGTTACTGCCACCCAGTGCCTTCTTTATTATCGGTTTGATTATCTGGTCTGTCCGTCAATGGAAGCCGGAGCAAGCTGAAAAGGTGGAATTCAAGATTATGTCGATTTCTCATGGTGAAGGAGGGCATCACTAATGGAAGCTTATATTAGTTTATTTGTTAAGGCTGTCTTTATTGAAAACCTCGCACTGTCCTTCTTTTTGGGCATGTGTACCTTTATTGCGGTTTCCAAGAAAATCTCTACAGCGATGGGTTTAGGCGTTGCGGTCATGGTGGTGCAAGCTATCACTGTACCGGCCAATAATATTGTTTATCATGCGTTATTAAAGGAAGACGCTTTATCCTGGATGGGGATAACGGGTGTTGATTTAAGCTTTTTGGCGTTATTAAGCTGTATCGGTATGATTGCAGCATTGGTACAAATTCTTGAAATGATTTTGGATAAATTCTTTCCTGCGTTGTATCACGCTTTAGGCGTATTTCTTCCTTTAATCACCGTAAACTGTGCGATTCTCGGTGGCAGTTTGTTTATGATTGAGCGAGACTATAATTTCGGCGAAAGCGTCACTTATGGTGTGGGCAGTGGTCTGGGTTGGGCTCTGGCTATAACCGTTATGGCGGGCGTACGCGAAAAGCTTAAATACAGTGATATTCCCGCCGGTTTGCAAGGTCTGGGCATTACTTTTATTACTGCGGGTCTGATGTCGCTTGGCTTCATGGCTTTCTCTGGAATCCAACTTTAAGAAGGTAGCGTAATGCTGGAAATTCTATTAGGGATTATTATTTTCACGGCTTTTGTGATTGCACTGGTATTCGTTATTATCGGCGCTAAAAGCAAACTGGTCGCTGAAGGGGATGTAGAAATTCTCATCAATAATGAAAAGAAAATTCATGTGCCGGTAGGTTCAAAATTATTAACCGCTTTGGCTGATAACGGTTTGTTTGTTTCATCGGCTTGTGGCGGCGGCGGTACTTGCGGACAATGCAAGGTAAAAGTACATTCAGGTGGTGGAGAAATTTTACCTACTGAATTAAGCCATATCAGTAAACGGGAAGCGGCTCACGGCGAGCGTCTTTCTTGTCAGGTATCCATTAAACATGACATGAACATTGAAGTCGAAGACGACGTGTTTGGTGTTAAAAAATGGGAATGTACGGTTAAATCAAACCATAATGTTGCCACTTTCATTAAGGAGCTGGTGCTGGAGTTACCGGCAGGCGAGGAAATTAATTATCGGGCGGGTGGATACATTCAGATTGAATGTCCTTCATATGTTGCCAAATACAGTGATTTCAATATCGAAGAAAGATTCCGCGACGATTGGGATAAGTTCAATTTATGGCGTTATGTCTCTGACGTAAAAGAGCCTGCGTTGCGCGCTTATTCGATGGCAAGTTATCCTGAAGAAAAAGAAATCATGCTGAACGTTCGTATCGCGACACCGCCTCCCGGTGCGCCCGATAGCGTACCGCCCGGCATCATGTCTTCGTATATCTTTAACTTGAAGCCCGGCGATAAATGTATTATTTCCGGACCTTATGGCGAGTTCTACGCTAAAGAGACCAATGCGGAAATGGTCTTTGTCGGTGGCGGTGCAGGTATGGCGCCGATGCGTTCGCATATCTTCGATCAATTACGCAGGCTGAAATCCAAGCGTAAAATGACTTTCTGGTATGGTGCCCGTAGCAAACGCGAAATGTTCTATGTAGAAGATTTCGATATGCTGGCCAAGGAAAACGACAATTTTGAATGGCATGTTGCGCTGTCCGATCCGTTACCGGAAGATAACTGGACAGGCTATACCGGCTTTATTCATAATGTTCTTTTTGAGGAATACCTTAAGAACCATCCGGCTCCGGAAGATTGCGAGTTTTATATGTGCGGACCGCCGATGATGAACTCAGCGGTGATCAAGATGTTGTTGGATAATGGCGTAGAACCGGAAAATATCTTGCTGGATGATTTTGGCGGATAATAATCGTAGCTTGGGTCGCCTAAAGCTAGTCTTTAGGTAACCCAATATTTATGGCTTCGATTGTTGGGTTGCGCTAAAGGCTCGGCAATAGCTCCTGCATTGCTCTACCTTCTGCATCCATGCAGTCGTAACCCAACCTACACGAGGAGTGCGGCTAGTCCCACTCCTCGTTTTTATTATGGGCCTTTACAAACTTTACGGGGTGATACCATGACTTACTTTTTAGTGACTTTTGTTTTTATGGCTTTTGTTATTGCCATTATGGCGATAGGTGTTATTTTTGGCAGGCGCGCCATCAAAGGATCGTGTGGCGGCGCTGCGAACAACGCGGATTGTGTTTGCGTGGAAAAATGTGATAAAAGAAAGAAAATGGAAGCCGAAGCTCATTTGAATCAAGGATAGTAGATTAACTTTAATGTACTTAACATTTATGGCTTCGATCATTGGGTGACGCTAAAAGTTAATCGATTTATAACTTTTTACAATATAAACAACAATCAGGAGTTCATCATGTTGGCGAAAATTACTGTTGCAGATTATATGTCGAAAAGATTGGTTACGCTTGCCAAGGATACCGATGTGATTGATGCCGTAAAGAAATTGCTGGATCATAAAATCACCAGTGCCCCGGTTGTTGATCAAATAGGTCGATTGCTGGGTATGTTTTCTGAAAAGGATGTTATGAATATTGTTTTGGAAGCAGCCTATAACCAAAGTATGGGTGGAAAAGTTGGCGATTATATGACTAAAGAAACCATTAGCGTGGATGCCGAATCCAGTATTGTAGATTTGGCGGAGAAGTTCCAGCAAACTTCAGTCAGAAGTTTTCCGGTTTTTCTGGATAATGATTTGGTTGGAATTGTTAGTCGCACGGATGTCTTAAGGGCTCTGGCTTCAATTCATTAAGGTTTCTTTGTGAGCCGAACCCGTTGTCGTATCGACTCTTGCGGTATTTTCAGTAGCTATGGTCGTCAAAAATAATGAGTGGAACACAAACCTTTTATTGGCATGATTACGAAACATTCGGTACGGATCCTCAAAGAGATAAGCCTGTTCAATTTGCCGGGATTCGTACTGATTTTGATTTTAATGTCGTAGACGATCCTTTGGTTGTTTACTGCAAGCCGGCGGCAGACTGTCTTCCTCATCCCGAAGCCTGTTTAATTACCGGGATCACGCCGCAACTTGCCGAACAAAAAGGTGTTTGCGAAGCCGAGTTTATTCGTTTGATTCATGAGCAATTAGCTCAGCCCAATACCTGCACCCTCGGCTATAACAGTCTTCGTTTTGATGATGAGGTCACCCGTAATTGCCTTTATCGTAATTTTTACGATCCTTACGCAAGGGAATGGCAAAACGGCAATTCCCGTTGGGATTTGATCGACGTAGTCAGGGCGGCCAGGGCCTTGCGTCCTGACGGTATCGTCTGGCCTGTCAATGAGGAAGGCGGTCCCAGTTTCAGGCTGGATCAGCTCACCCGTGTCAATAACATAGCCCATGAAGCAGCGCATGATGCGCTTTCGGATGTTTATGCTACCTTGGCAATCACCAAGCTGGTCAAACAGGCTCAGCCCAAGCTTTATCAGTTTCTGTTGCGGCACCGGGTTAAGGGCGAAGCGCTTAATTTACTTCAGTTAGGCAGTTTTAAGCCCGTGGTTCATGTTTCAGGTAAATATCCCGCTGTTAAAAATTGCTTAGCTGTCGTGCTGCCGATTTGCAAGCATCCGACCAATACCAACGGCATCATTGTCTACGATCTATCCGTTGATCCTGAACCGATGCTTGGCCTGACAGTGGAAGAAATTCAGCAAAGAATCTTTACGGCAACTGCGGACTTGCCGGAAGGTGTTGTGGCAAGAATCCCTTTAAAAACCGTACATATTAATAAATGTCCTGTTTTAGCGCCCGTGTCAGTTATCAGGCCGGAAGATGCGCAGCGGCTGGAAATCGATCTGGCGCTATGTCATGCCAATATCGACAAGATTAGAGCCGCCGTCGGCTTGTCTGAAAAGTTGGTAGCGGTTTTTAGCGGTCAAACTTATGTTGTACAGGACTCTGATCCTGATCTGGAGATATACAGCGGCGGTTTTTTTTCTGAAAACGATAAAAAGCAAATGCTCAAAATCAGGTCGATGCAGCCCGAACAATTAACAAAGTCTGTGTTTAAATTTACTGATAGCCGATTGTCGGAAATGTTGTTTAGATACCGCGCCAGAAATTATCCTGAAACGCTAAATACTGATGAGCTGCGAAGGTGGAATGAGTTTTGTGTTAACCGGTTAACAGGTCGCCAGGCCGGTGGCGGCATTGTGCTCAATGATTATTTCAGTCGATTGGCAGAGCTGAGTCGCGACGAAAATAAAAATACGAAAATTATTGATGCCTTGGAGGTTTATGCGCTTGATAAAATGCAGTGCTTGGGACTCAATAAGTCAGTTATTCAGACTAAAGATATAAATAGGTTGCTAAATGCTGAAAATGCCCTATAATACACAAATCAATCGCGGGGTGGAGCAGCTTGGTAGCTCGTCGGGCTCATAACCCGAAGGTCGTAGGTTCAAATCCTGCCCCCGCTACCATATAAAACTGCATGGATGCAGGAGTTAGAGCGCCGCAGGGAGCGGTAGCCGAGAACCCCATTTTGGGGTTTTTTGTTTTCTGGGCTTTGGTGATTTGGAAGCTCATAGTTGATTGTTAATGGAAGAGCCTTGGGCTCTTTTTTTTTGTGCGAAAGTAAGTGAGGAAAAGATGAAACAGGCTCCTGAGCACTTGGTTAATCTAATTGAGCCAATTGTTGAAGGTTTAGGTTATGAATGCGTAGGCATTGAATATAATCCTCATCCTAAACATGGTCTGTTAAGAATCTATATTGATAGTGATAACGGCATTTTGGTTGAAGACTGCACTAAAGTCAGTCATCAAATCAGTGGCGTTATGGATGTAGAAGATCCCATATTAGGCAACTATCATTTGGAAATTTCTTCGCCGGGCGAAGACAGGCCTTTTTTTAAAGTGAGCCAGTTCGAACGGTATATTGGCAGTACGGTGATGGTTCATTTATTTAAAGCCATAGATGGCCGTAGAAAAATTACAGGCCTGATTGAAAAAGTTGAAGACGATATTATTACGCTAAAGGATGGCGAACAGGTTTTTGAGGTTCCATTTATCGCGATGAGCAAAGCGCGTTTGGTTCCTGAGTATTTAATTGAAAAAGGGGGGCGCAGTGGCAAATAAAGAAATTTTGTTGGTGGTGGATGTTTTTTCTAATGAAAAAGATATTGAAAAAGAGATTGTTTTCCAGGCCATAGAATCAGCATTAGAAGCGGCTACAATCAAGCGTCACGCGAATCAAATCAAAGCCCGCGTCAGCATTAACAGAAAAACCGGTGACTATGTTACTTATAGGGTTTGGGAAGTGGTTGATGCCAATAGTCAAATTGACGGCGATGTGGAATTTCCGGAAACGCAAGTGCTGCTGGAAGTTGCAAGATTTGATAATCCGGATGTCCAGATCGGTGATTTGGTGGAAGAGGAAATTGAATCTGTCGATTTCGGCCGTATTGCTGCACAGACTGCCAAGCAGGTTATTATTCATAAAGTCAGGGAAGCTGAGCGCAAGAAAATTGTTGACGCCTATCAGAGTCGTGTGGGCGAGCTGATTACCGGTATCGTAAAACGCATTGAAAAGGGCAGTGTTTATTTGGACTTGGGTGGGCATGTAGAAGCTTATATCGCCAAAGAAGACATGATTCCCCGTGAAGCTATTCGCATTGGCGATAGAATCAGGGGTTATTTGAAGGATGTACGTTCAGAGCCTCGCGGTCCTCAATTGTTTGTCAGTCGAACTGCACCGGAATTGTTGATTGCATTGTTTCGTCTTGAAGTGCCTGAAGTGGGCGAAGGCTTGATCGAAGTAATGGGGGCGGCGCGTGATCCCGGTTCCAGAGCCAAGATTGCCGTCAAGGGCAATGATCCCAGATTGGACCCGGTCGGCGCTTGCGTTGGCATGAGAGGATCAAGAGTGCAGTCGGTTTCAAATGAACTGGCTGGAGAGCGCGTTGATATTATCCTTTGGAATCCAAGTGATGCCCAGTTCGTGATTAATGCGATGTCACCGGCTGAAATCCAGTCCATCGTTGTCGATGAAGACAAACACAGTATGGATTTGGCGGTAAGTTCGGACAATTTGTCCCAGGCTATAGGCCGTGGCGGACAAAATGTACGTCTTGCAACGCAATTAACGGGTTGGGAGTTGAATGTTATCGATGCTTCCAAAGCCGAACAAAACAGTGAAGCCGAGGCTGACAAGATAAAACAAATGTTTATCGATCAACTGGATATCGATGAAGACATCGCCTTGATTCTGGTTGAAGAGGGCTTTAATACGGTTGAAGAAATCGCCTATGTTCCGGTTAGTGAAATGCTGGAAATTGAAGGCTTTGATGAAGAGCTGGTTAATGCACTTAGAAGCCGTGCTAAAGACGCCTTGCTGATCAGCGCTATTGCCGCTGAAGAAAAAATAGAAACGGCCGAACCAGCACAAGATTTGCTGGAAATGGAAGGCATGGACAGGGATTTGGCTTATGATATGGCAAGCCAAGGCATTATTACGATGGATGATTTGGCAGAACAATCGGTAGATGATTTGTTGAATTTTCCGGGAATAAACGAAGATCGGGCGGCAAAATTGATTATGAAGGCGCGTGAGCCTTGGTTTGCTGAGGAACAGGCGAGTAGGTAAGGGGTATGAAATGAGTAATAAAACGGTACGGCAATTAGCAGAGGTGGTAAAAATTCCTCTGGAACGATTATTAGAGCAGTTGAAAGAAGCAGGCTTGTCTGCGAGTGCCCCTGATGATGTTATTAATGAAGACGAAAAAATGCAGCTGCTTGCGCATTTGCGCAAACGCCATGGCAAGGATGAAGGTGCGGTCGAAGGTTCACTGAAACGGGTGACTTTAAAGCGCAGAACTGTGAGCGAGCTTAAGCAGGCAAGCGTACCAGGCAGTACTACCAAAACCATCAGCGTTGAAGTTCGCAAACAGAAAACCTATATAAAACGCAGTGAAGTAGCGGATTCTGACGAACAAAAAAATTCGGAGTTGGCCAAGCATGCTCTCGAAGAGCAGATTGCAAAGCAAGCCGAAAATCTTCCTCCCGTTGAAGAACCGGTAAAGGCAAAAGAAGTCGTTTTGGAGCAAAAGGCAGAAGAAGTTGTAATTGAACCGGAAGTTAAGGCTGCCGTCGAACCCGTTGCGGCTGAAGTGGCTATCGTGCCTGACGTGCCATCTTCGGCAGTCGAAGAAGAGGCTAAAGTCGTGCCGGTTTCGGAAGAAAATAAAATTGACCATGAACAGTCGGTTAAAGCCAAAGAAGCGACAGAAGCCAGAAAAAAACAGCAGGAAAAAGATCTTCGACTGGAAGAGTCCATCAAAAGAAATGCTGACAAAGTAAGGCAGCAAGCATCGGCCAAACAAGAAATTTTGCATAGAAAAAAACAGGAAGAAGGATCGCGTGCCGGAGCGGGCGGTAGAGATACCAAAAAAACCAAGAAAAAAGGCAAGAAGACTGAGCGCGTCAGTGTAAAGGCTGAAGGCAAACATCAATTTGAAATGCCGGTTGAACCTATCGTAAAAGAGGTCACCATACCGGAAATGATTATTGTGTCCGATCTTGCGCAAAAGATGAGCGTTAAGGCTGCCATGGTGATCAAGCATCTGATGAAGCTCGGCATTATGGCGACGATTAATCAAAGCATAGATCAGGAAACAGCGGCCATTTTGGTTGAAGAAATGGGTCACAAAGCGATTATGCAGAGTGATGACGATCTTGAGCAGGAAATGCTGGCTGAGGCGCAAGAAGAAGATAATCGCGTCGAATTGCCGCGAGCGCCGATTGTTACCATCATGGGGCACGTCGATCACGGTAAAACCTCGCTGCTGGATTACATTCGTAAAACCCGTGTTGCCGCCGGTGAAGCGGGCGGTATTACCCAGCATATCGGTGCCTATCAGGTAAAAACCGATCATGGGTCGGTAACCTTTTTAGATACACCGGGTCACGCGGCGTTTACCGCCATGCGTGCCAGAGGCGCGGACGTTACCGACGTGGTCATTGTCGTTGTTGCGGCGGATGACGGCGTTATGCCGCAAACCCGGGAAGCGGTTGAGCATGCCCGAGCGGCCAATGTGCCGATTATTGTGGCGATGAATAAGATTGACAAGCCCGACGCCAATCCCGACAAAGTGATGCAAGAGTTGTCTACCATCAACGTGCTTGCGGAAGAGTGGGGCGGCGATGTGCAGTTCCTCAAGATCTCTGCAAAAACCGGTGAAGGTATCGATGAATTAATCGAAGCTTTGATTGTTCAAACTGAAATTCTTGAATTAAAAGCCCCTGTTGAAGGCGCTGCATCGGGCATCGTTATTGAGTCAAGACTCGATAAAGGTCGTGGTGTTGTGGCAACGGTACTGATTCAAAAAGGTACTCTGGAAAGCGGTCAAATGGTGTTGTGCGGCCATGAATATGGTCGTGTTCGAGCCATGTTTAACGAAAACGGCGTAGCCATCAAAGAAGCCGGGCCTTGTGCGCCGGTTGAGATTCTAGGGCTTTCGGGCACACCGAATGCCGGTGATGAATTTCTGGTAGTACAAAACGAACGTATTGCCAAAGATTTGGCCAAGCATCGTGAAGACCGCAAGAAACTGTCCCGACATGCCGTGCAACAAGCCTCCAAGCTGGACGAAGTATTTTCCAGAATGACGACCGGTGAAATCGCCTGCGTCAACTTGGTGCTTAAAACCGATGTTCAGGGCAGTTTGGAAGCATTGCGCAGCTCCTTGATCGGGCTGTCGAACGACGAAGTCGAAGTTAAAGTCGTTTTTGGCGGTGTCGGCGGCATTAATGAAGGCGATGCGAATTTGGCATTGGCTTCCGGTGCGATTCTGATGGGCTTTAATGTCCGAGCTGACGCGGCTGCGCGAAGACTGATTGAAGAAAAGGGCATCGACCTGCATTACTACAGCATCATTTATGAAGCGATTGATGAGGTTAAAAAAGCCATCAGCGGCATGTTGGCGCCTGAAATCAGAGAGCAGATTGTCGGACTTGCCGAAGTGCGCGATGTCTTTAAATCGCCGAAATTCGGTGCGGTCGCCGGTTGTATGGTCGTTGACGGTTATGTGAAGAGAAATCTGCCTATACGGGTTCTGCGTAATAACGTGGTGATTTATGAAGGGCAGTTGGAATCTTTGCGTCGCTTTAAAGATGATGCGTCCGAAGTCAAAATGGGCATGGAATGCGGTATCGGCGTGAAAAATTACAACGATGTACAACCCGGCGATCAGATCGAAGTGTTTGAACGCATTGAAGTAAAACGGGAACTGTAAACCTTATGGCAAGAGAATTCGGTCGTAATGCCCGCGTTTCATCGCAGATGCAAAAAGAGCTTTCTTTGGTCTTGCAGCGTGATATTGATGACTCCAGGCTGGGATTTATTACTATCAATGAAGTTGTAGTCACTAAAGACCTCGCCGTTGCAAAAGTGTACGTCACGGTATTGAATGTTGATGAGCAAGGCAAAAAAGCCAATGTTAAATTGCTTAACGAAATGTCGCCGGTTATTCGGCATCAATTAGCCAAAAGGATGCGTTTGCGGCACATCTCCGATTTGCGTTTTTATTACGATGACTCGTTTGATACCGGCATGCGGGTATCGGAACTATTGAGTGGTTTGGATAAGCGCGACGAAGGTTAGTTCAGATGAGTAAACGCAAGTCCGGGTGCAATATTCACGGCATATTGCTGTTAGATAAGCGCCTGGGCGTTTCTTCAAACAAAGCCTTGCAGGAAGTCAGGCGCTTGTTTAACGCCAATAAAGCGGGGCACACCGGCAGTCTTGATCCGCTGGCTACCGGTTTGTTGCCGCTTTGTTTTGGCGAAGCGACCAAAGTGTCGGCGTTGATGCTCGATGACAACAAACGTTATCAAGTTGTTATTCAACTCGGAGTCATGACCGATACCGGCGATCGGGAAGGTGCGGTTATAGAGACCAAGCCGGTGCCGGAGCTATCCATTGACGACATACACACCTGTCTGGAAAAATTTACCGGCGAAATCGATCAAGTTCCCCCCATGTATTCGGCTTTAAAGCATAACGGTAAAAAGCTGTATGAATTGGCTCGGGAAGGCAAAACGGTTGAGCGCAAAGCCAGGCGTATCACCCTATTTGAATTGAAGTTGCTGACCGATTCCCAAGCTCTGGCTGAGCAACCGGATCAGTTGACGCTGGACGTATTTTGCTCAAAAGGCACTTATATTCGCTCGCTGGCGGAAGACATCGGGCACACTTTGGGCTGCGGCGGAACGGTAAAGGAATTACGCCGACTGGAAGCGGGTCAATTCAACATTGAAAATGCCAGAACCATCGAGCAATTAACGGAAATGGACCAGCAAAGCTTGTTTCAATGCCTGATTAATGTCGATAAGCCCCTGGAAGCTCTGCCCGCTGTGCAGTTGTCGGATGAACAGACAATTTGCATAAAGTACGGCCAGTCGCTCGATTTTTTGCCCTTCGACCAGCTTAGTGCGAACGGAGCGAGCGCAAGTCTGGAAAGGAGACAAGGCACGGTACGCATGTACAATGATGCGGTCTTTTTGGGCTTGGGAGAAATGCTAATGGATGGTAAACTAGCGCCTAAGAAGTTGTTTAATATGAGCAACGAATCAGTTTCGGCAACTGCTCCTGCGTCACCTAAAGCGCCTACTGTTGGTGCTCTACCTCCTGCGTAATCCACATGGATGTGGTGAATGCAGATATTGCATAAGGCCATGGATGGCCTGTAGTAGAGCAATGCAGGAGCAATTGCCGAGGAGCAAATATCTGTCCATGCAGTCGTGAGCTAGATGCTCAAACTGAAAGAATACACCTGTTTCTACACCCTATCGCGGAAACAGTGTACTTAAGGAGTCGCCATGTCGGCGGCTTTATTTTTAATTTTTAATCTAAATAGGGATTACAAATGCCATTTACAGCAGAACAAAAAAAAGCGGTCGTTGAGGCCTATCGTCAATCAGAAACCGACACAGGTTCGCCTGAAGTACAAGTCGCTTTATTGACAGCGCATATCACGCATTTGACACCGCACTTTGCAGAACATAAAAAAGACAACCATTCGCGTCGTGGATTGTTGCGTATGGTTAACCAGCGTCGTAAGTTGCTGGATTATCTGAAAAACAAAGACTTAAACCGTTACCGTACTTTGATTGAACGTCTCGGATTACGTAAGTAATAGAACAAAGAAACGGCACAACCCTTTTGTGCCGTTTTTGTTTTAACATTTCATGGATTGAACCAATTTTTAAACAACCTCTACACAAAGGAACCTTATAGTGAATCCTATCAGGAAAGAATTTCAGTACGGCGATCGACTCGTTAAATTAGAAACTGGTGAAATAGCACGTCAAGCAGACGGCGCTGTCATGATCGATGTAGATGGTACGACACTGTTGGTCACCGTCGTCGGTAAAAAACAGGCAAGCGGCGGCGACTTTTTTCCGTTGACTGTGAACTATCAAGAAAAAGCTTACGCAGCCGGTAAAATACCAGGCGGCTTTTTTAAGAGAGAAGGTCGTCCCAGTGAAAAAGAGACTTTAACGTCTCGTCTGATTGACCGTCCTATTCGTCCTCTTTTCCCTGAGGGCTATACCAACGAAGTTCAAATCATTGCAACAGTCGTATCGCTCAATCCTGAAGTTGATCCCGAAATTCCTGCTTTACTGGGTGCCTCTGCTGCCTTGGCAGTTTCAGGTTTACCTTTTAACGGCCCGGTAGGCGCTGCTACTGTTGGATATAAAGACGGCGAATATATATTAAACCCTACTCCTGCTGCATTAAAGGAATCACAGCTGGAATTGGTGGTTGCCGGAACGGCACATGCCGTACTAATGGTTGAGTCTGAAGCTGACAACCTGTCGGAAGAAGTGATGTTGGGCGCAGTGTTATTCGGTCACCAGCAAATGCAGGTTGCCATTAACGCCATTAACGAATTTGCAGCCGCTGCCGGTGCAGGCGTTGTTGAGTGGGTAGCCCCCGAAGTTAATGCCGAACTTAAAAAACTGGTCACTGCGGAAGTTGAAGCAGGCATTAAAGCCGCTTATCAAGTTGCGGAAAAACTGGTCAGACAAGAACAATTGAAAGAAATTAGAAATGCCGTGGTTGAAAAACTGGTGGCCAATGGCGAGTATGGAGAAAGCGACATACGCGGCATTATCGAACATCTGGAATACAGCATCGTTCGTAACGCTATCCTTAACGAAGGCAAGCGTATCGACGGACGCGCATTAGACAAAATCAGACCGATTACTGTCAGAACCGGCGTATTGCCTAGAACTCACGGGTCAGCATTATTTACCCGCGGTGAAACTCAGGCCTTGGTTGTTGCAACACTGGGAACACAACGCGATGCGCAAATCATCGACGCATTGGCCGGTGAATACAAAGAACCGTTCATGCTGCATTACAACTTCCCTCCGTATAGCGTTGGCGAAACCGGTTTTGTCGGTTCACCAAAACGTCGTGAGATCGGTCATGGCCGTTTGGCGAAACGTGGCGTTGCCGCCGTGTTACCTAACATGGAAGAGTTCCCGTACACCATTCGCGTGGTCTCGGAAGTAACAGAATCCAACGGATCAAGCTCAATGGCTTCGGTCTGCGGCAGCAGCTTGGCGTTAATGGATGCCGGTGTGCCTATTAAATCACCTGTTGCCGGTATCGCGATGGGCCTGATTAAAGAAGGCGACAGCTTTGCCGTATTGTCAGACATCATGGGTGATGAAGATCATCTGGGCGACATGGACTTTAAAGTTGCCGGTTCAGTGGACGGCATTACCGCGCTGCAAATGGACATCAAAATTGATGGCATTACCGCAGAAATCATGAAGTCGGCTCTGGATCAAGCAAAACACGGTCGTTTGCACATCCTGGGCGAAATGAATAAAGCGTTGTCCACCACGCGTGAAGAAATGTCCGACTTCGCACCGCGTATCATCACCTTTAAAATCGATCCTAGCAAAATTCGCGAAGTTATCGGTAAAGGCGGCGCAACCATCCGCAGTATTACCGAGCAAACCGGCGCCAGCGTTGATTTGACCGATGACGGTGTCGTTAAAGTGGCATCAGTTGATAAAGCGGCCGGTGAAGAAGCGCGTCGTATGATCGAGGAAATTACCGCAGAAGTTGAAGTTGGTAAAGTTTACGAAGGCAAAGTCGTCAGATTAATGGACTTCGGTGCATTTGTTACGATACTTCCCGGTAAAGACGGCTTGGTTCATATCTCGCAAATTTCAGACGAGCGCGTTGATAAAGTCAGCGACAGATTGAATGAAGGCGATGTGGTCAAAGTCAAAGTACTTGAAATAGACCGTCAAGGCAGAGTCAGATTGAGTATGAAAGAAGTCGAAGTAGAATAACCCGTGCTTGTTTGACGCTCTTGACACAAGGGCGGCTTAAGGGTGTAAAAAAGGGATTGTGATTCGTCGCAATCCCTTTTTTCGTTTAGCCGTGTAGTCGTCTCGTAGCCCGGTATTTTCCGCTTCGAGGCAAGTAAATGATGCCAGTCAATTCACAAATAACCAACCGTAGATAAACATGATCAGCGACAGTCAAAAAATACAAATAGCTAAAAATTTCGCGAAGCTGCACCAAACGCCATTCGCTGCATGGACGCCTGATAAGGAATATCCGTCAGAAGATGATCGTTATTTGGCGGTTTATGACAACCTTATTATGGGCGTTTACGGTGATTGTTATGGGATTAACGCCGAGTATGATGAAGATGATAATTTAATACAGGAAGCTACCGAATTTGAAGTTGAGGTTGAAGGATTTGAATCGAAAGCGGGGAAGCCTGAAGTATTCTTTTTTGAAATAACCAGTGAGTCGACAGGGATAGGTAAACTCATTGAAGATCATGGCAGGCATGGTGATTGGTAGGGTGGATTCACAATGTGCTCTAAACGAGTTGCGACAGCAACCCACTAATCATTGCGCAACATTAAAAATAATCGCACAAAAATGCTTGGAAAATCTGAGCGGAAGAAAATTTAAGGCGCTTTGTTTACGGGGCGGATTGCCAGCTCGAAGCCGCTTTGCAGCGTTTACTTGGTGACAAACAGTGTTATGTTTGAACAGCGGCTTTCGACCCGTTTCAGTCATTCAACACGACCAAAAGCGGCCGTTAATGAATGGCGGCCTTTTCGATACACCAGCAAGTTGCTTTTTCCATTACGGACGGTGGAATTCATCGATTCCTATCCTTAAACTTTGACTCCCTTGGAGTTCTGTCAATAACTGTACGGATATTGCTAAGAATCTTCGTATAATCTGTATGAACTTAATGTTTTAATATAAGCCAGTGTTTCACGTATGAGAATAACGACAATAATAAAGGGTACGTGAAATACAAGACTAAAAGCGATTTAATAGGTAGATTGCTAAATATGGTTAAGCAAAAATTAGGTGTTGGTCGATTTATTTCAAATTCTGATTCTATTATTTTATTATCTACAACGAACGGAAGCCAATAGCTATCAAAAAAATCCATGTTAAAAAAATCGCTGTGTCCAAAATTATGGTAGCGGTCATGGACTTTGTGAGTCTTAAACCCGAACGTACCCGATGCACCATATCCCCAGCTTGTACATTTTGCTAAAACCGGCCAGATGTCTTTACTTCCGCAATCATTAACGACACCATCGGCGGGGAGATTCGCTATTTTATCCCATTTAAAGTTTTCTGGAATTACTGAGCCGCAAAGCAATAGGCGATCCAAATGCACATCAGAATGATCGAGGAGAATCTGAGAAATAATATATGTCCCAAAGCTGTGTGCAATTACACAAACCTTATCATTTCGATGTTTCGTTTGTATTCCACGTAATTCATTCAAAATACGATCTATCGGTTTTTTCCTGGTAACAAATGGACACCAAAAACGAAACACATCTAAGTACCCATATCCAATGGGGTATGTTATTGTCGATTCACGTTCATTTAGTTTGTGTCTAACGAGCTCCTGCCATGTTGCACAGGTGCGAATACCATGAATGAGCGCAATGACTGTTTTTTGAGGCTGTGCTTGATGATCAAGAAGATAAAGCCAAATGCATGTTTCTAATTCCTCACGGAATTTCTGAGGAATGTCCGCTAATCGCTTTTTTATATATGTAAGCCGGTTGCTTTCTGGTAATTTTCTTTGCTCTTCAATAATCTGTTTTCCAATTTCCTCAACATCCATTTTAGCGAGCACCGTCCCCGAAGTCAGAAATCACCTTGTAAATTATATTTATGTCTTCTGGTGTAACGCACATTTCTATATCCCGGCGCCAATCATGAATTACTTCTGGAACCTCCATAAGAGACGAAAAATCTTCCACTCCACCGAGATTAGGCGATTCAACTCTAACGATCCTTTTTAACGACCCGGTACTTACTAAATAATTTAGGATTTGTGCCAATGCAATCTCAGACCTAGGCAACGTCCGATCAAAAAGACGTTTTAAAGTGAATTCTTTTAGACGAGTCCGCTCTTGGCTATCATCAAAAATAGCTAGAAGCCGCTGAACAGTGTCACGGTCTTCAGGAAAGTTATTTATTAAAGTTTCGGAGTTGATCGTAGACATACTCGTACTCCTGAGATGAGCAATGTGCAGTTATAGCAAACTCATTCCCCTCGCCGGAAAGTAAAACGTGAATTTCACGAGGCTTATCTTGGTCGCTGTTGCTAGACAGTTTAAACCATATATTATGTGAGTCACAATACGCATCATGACTAATAAAAGCTTCCATACTGCTATTAATGCCATCATCTTCATTCAAGCTAGAAGCAGGCGATCCAGTCGCGGCTTTAATTGTATTGCCAGCATCATTTTTTAATGTTGTGTCACTAAAACGAATCTTATCTTGAAGTAAGTTCCTATCACGCATTAGCAAGTCTTTTGCCTTTGACAGCGATATTTCCGTAAAGTTATTTTTTGGTAAAAAATCCGCCACAAGTTCCCATATCTGGTTGACTTTAGTTTTGTATTGCGAACTGTTACTTTGAGATGTGATGCGAAGCTCAAGTACACCATCAGCCCGTAGTTTAAATAAGTTTACCGCGCGCTCTTTTTTTATTCGCCATTTCTTGGTGAGGATATCGCCTTTAGAAGCTTCGCTAAGCAACTCTGATGTTTCGCGAGTTTCAATAATTTTAATAATAAACTGCTGTGTTTTTTCGGAAGACACACACTCCCATCGTATATCTGAAATTTCTGGACTTTGCGGTTGATCAAGAACCTTTGGAGTAGCAAGCAAGTGCGTAAGTCCACATTCACTCATAATCGAATTAACACGTTCTCGCCCAATAAGGGTGTCAATATCTGGTTTAGTGTAGCGATATAAAAACACATGCTGGTGACCATATTCTTCAACATTACGCAATAGTACGGTAAGATCTTGAATCGTAATTTTTTTAGACTTGATGGCGGGAATAAGGCGGTTGTTTTCCATGACATCCCAGCTAGGCGCAGAATGGGGCAACCCTTTCACTTTCAAAAATTCGCTAACTATAGACAAACTCGAAGTTTGACGAAGCAGCTTTGTGATCAACTTGACTGATTTTTTGTCGTTTCTCATTCAAAATCCAATAAATTATTCCGTTATGAATGCAAGAATCCAACCGAACCAGTGATGGCACTCATCTTGCCCGATGAGGTCTGCAAAAATATCTTAAACTCCTTTTTATGCTTTCAAAAGAGTTCTTTAATAGAGATTAATTCTCGCTTGAAAAGCTGTTCAAGTCAAAAATATATCTGATTATGACAAAATATTTATCCAAGTAATCATATACCTACAACAAAGCTATTATGATGCGCGAAATTGTTATGCTTTTATGCTAATTGCAAAAAAATAACTTAGTTACAGAACAAACATTCAAATCGTCTACACTACGTCTACATTTAAAAAATATTGAAATAACAACACATCAACATATTGATTTTATGGAGCTAATGATGGGAGTCGAACCAACGACCTACTGATTACGAATCGGTGATATCAGTTTCGATACTCTGGAGTTGGGGTGTAGATGAATGACCGCTTTTGATGGTTTCGCCGATTCTTTGATGTCACCAGAAAGCCGACATTGGATCCAGTTAAGCGGTAAGCGCCAATGACGGCTCTTGGCAGACTCCTGTCATTACCAGTTGCACGTGTAATCCAGCATATATCGGTATAAACTGTTCTGATGTAACAAAAAATCCATGGAGTGTAAAAATGAAAGCGTCAAAGTTAATCCTAATCGCTACAATGCTGATGCCAATCTCAGCTAACGCTGGTTTCAATGCTTTTATAAATGGCCAGAAGCTTCACGACAAGTCAACCGCCTATAAAAGCGGTGATATAGACAATGCGGAGCTCTATGATGCCGGGGCTTATGTTTATTATGTAATGGGTGTTGTTGACGCAACTATTGGGTCGGGTTTATTTTGTCCACAAAATATCACTTCAGATCAAGCTGCAAATGTCGTGTCTAAATACCTAAATGAGCATCCGGAATTATGGAGTTCAAGTGCCGATTCACTTGTTAAAGCTGCACTCATGAAAGAATGGCCTTGCCCGAAGTAATCGTAGATGTAAAAAAGACAAGATTGACGTGAGCACTTAGCTCATCACTCATCATATTTAACCACAGATGCGCGCTAAACGTTCCCGATTAACGCGCATCTACGGCCTATAAGCTAATGGCCGTGAACTTTATGCGGATTACCGGACTTACCTTTTTTGCCCTGAATAGGCGGTAATATCTCCACCAGTTCCATCATGCCGTTGTCCTCGTGGCTGACATTATGGCAATGCTCTACCAGAGAGCCGGTGTAGTCCAAGGGTTGTTGCACAAACTGCACTACTTCGCCGTAATTTCCAGACGGATTGGTCCCTGTCAGTCCGCCGTGGAATGAACAACCGCCATTTTTTTCGGCGACGCCGGCACAATTTACCAGCAGGGTATCGCGCCAGACCGGGAACGGATAATCCAACTGGCCTCGCGATACCAATTGAAACGAGTTGATGTGAATATGGAACATGTGGGTATCGGCGGCGCTTTGTACGGCCCACTTGTCCACTTGATTCAAGACGAGGTCGCGCTGGCTTCGGAGAGGATTGAATACCCTGCCGTTGACCACTGAAGCACCGCCGTCTTTGTTCGCATAAGTGTTTGTGGTAAAGCCGTATACCAGACCTTGAGTCGGTAACTGCGGACTTTGTTCGGCGGTGATAGTCTTCGGTGCATTCAGCTTGTTAAGCTCCGCCTGAGTGGGAATTGCCGTGTTATAGGCTATATCGCTCGCGGAATCGGTTACCGATACGGTAAGAATCGGTGTTGCATTGGCGTATGCCGACGCTTGGCATAATTGCCCGATTGGAAGGCCTGTGCCTGCAACGGCGGAGTCATACAAACCATAAGTACCGGCTTTGGAGGGCGCCTGGACCATCATGTCCAACCGCTGTCCTGCGGCGAGAAACAGCAATTCGTTGTTCAGTATATCATCGCCATTAATGGGGGTAGCCGCCGGCGTGAGACCCATGATGACCGGCAAATCGGTGGTGCTTGCAGTGGGGCGTTGCAAAGGTACGCCATCGGTCGCCAGTACATAGGAAGTCGGTGAGGGTGCGGTTGTACCGTTCAGGGGTAGCAGGCACATGGGCACTACATTGCCGATGGTGCCGTTGATGACCCGCCAAAGCTGAGCCTCATTGGTTCGCATGGATATGGAAGGCTGGAATTGCCCGTTGACCGATATAGCGTTGTTGGTGACTTTTGGAGTAGGTAAATTCGGGCCGCCGAAAGCGCAACCTGTATTGTTGAAATAAACGCTCACGCAGGTGATTTGATAGGGATCGGTGGAATCGCCTTTGTGGTCTCCATTGTATTGGACTTCCTGAAGCATCAAGATTTGTTCTTGAGCTTTCTGTACCGCCGGTAAACTTTCCAATCCGTGTTTAGGATCTTCGATGATCAACGCCCCGGCAAAGCCGTCGGCTAAATGCATGGATACCGCGCCGTGTTTGTGGGCGTGGTACCAATAAGTACCGGATGGGTGATTGGAAGGAATGTTATATGAATAGCGGTACTGCCCGGTGACGCAATTTGCCTGGCCGCTTTCATTACCGCAATCCTGAAGGACATAGTCCGGGGTGCCTTGCGGGTAAATGCTGAGCAATACATTGTCGCTCGGACTATTGGGGGATACATGCAAGCCGTGGGTGTGCAGGTTGATTACATCGAAGCCGTGCGGGTTGGTCATGCTATGGCTGCCATCGCCCTCCGATTCGCTGTAACTGAGACTGTTGATCAGTTTAGCGTCGAATTTGTCGCCGGGGCGGATACGCAACGTGGGGCCAACCAGTAATCCGTTGGCTTGAGACGCTTTGGGTTGGCTGCCGGTCAGCTTAATGCCTCGTGCGGTTACTACCGGGTTGCTTTGGGTTGAGTCATTCGGTGTCGGCGAAGGGCCGGATAGGGTATAGGCCTCGGATTTAACTTCCAGCTCAACCTTCAATGATTTCGTTTTCTGGTCGGAGCTAACCGACTGCGGCAGCTGTAATGGGGCTCCGTCGGCTAAAACAGCGGCCGGTACGGCCATTGCCCCCATCATCGCCAAGCTCGCCAGTTTTCCCGGGAGCAAATTTCTTGTTGTTTTCTTTGGCATTCTTCTCTCCTCAAAGTTGTTTTGCAATTGAGCCAGCCACTCATTATTCAGGTTGTTATAGCTGGATAGCGCATCAGCCAAGGCTCCTAATAGAGCGCAACCAACGGCGGAGGTAAGTTAACATATTTGATTGGGAATCCCAAGCGTATGAAATTGCTGCTATTCTGATGTTAGGCAGTGTTCGTACAGATGAGCGGGTAGTGGCTAGGGCTTGACTTGCGCACCATGGTTTTTAAGGCGCGCACGGCACGTCCTACGGCGGATATGCCTATGCGGGAACAAGATATTTTCGGACAATGATTTGGGGTAATCTGCGGTCTAGCTTTTAATCGCTAGAAAGTGAGCGGTATTATTACCGCGGAGTTTTGCTTTACGAATAAAGCGCTTCCACCGCCAATGTTAAATCAATCGATTCTAAGGTAACGCTTTGTTTTTCAGAGAAACTCTCGCGCTGCCAAGCGGTTCGTCGGCGGTAGACTTCCAGGTAAGGCGAGTCTTGAGATAGCAGAACGTACTCTTGTAGACATTCAATCGTTTGATAAGCCATGAGCTTTTCGGTGCGGTCGGTACGCTGAGTTGAATCGGACAGCACTTCCACAATCAAGCAAGGATGCTCGTTGTAATAACGGTCCGCTTCTTCCTCACAGGCGACTTGCACATCCGGGTAGTAAAAACGCACGTCGTTGCCGCGTTGAATTTTTACTTTCATGTCCGATTGAAACGGCTCACAACGGGTGCCTTGCAAATGCTGCGACAGGCGTACATACAACCGTCCGCTGATACGATTATGATCACGACTAGCCCCGGTCATTGCGTAAACCAGCCCATTAACAAACTCATGACGAGTGCCGGTATTGTTATCGTTTTCCATCAACAGATAAGCTTCGGGCGTGAGTATGGAATCGGGTAGAGCAAATGCCGGGTTAGTCATATTAACTCCTTAATCGGGACGATAATTTAACGTAGCATCATTGACGGCAACTACGGCGCGTAATGGTTTTCAATATAACGTTGCACGATTTCCTGAAACTCTTCGGCAATCCGGTCGCCTTTCAACGTAACGGTTTTTTCGCCATCCTCATAAACCGGCGCTACCGGGGATTCGCCGGTGCCGGGCAGGCTGATGCCGATATTGGCGTTTTTACTTTCGCCCGGTCCGTTGACCACGCAACCCATAACCGCCACTTCCATGGTTTCAACGCCTGGATATTGGGTGCGCCATACCGGCATTTGATCGCGTAAATAGCTTTGAATGTCCATCGCCAGTTTCTGGAAATAATCGCTGGTGGTGCGACCGCAACCGGGGCAGGAGATAACCATCGGGGTGAATGACCGGAAGCCCATGGTTTGCAGGATTTCCTGGCCGACAATGACTTCCTGAGTTCTGGACGCGCCGGGCTCCGGCGTCAGCGAAATGCGAATGGTGTCGCCGATGCCTTGCTGCATCAATACCGATAACGCGGCGGCCGAAGAGACGATGCCTTTGGAACCCATGCCTGCTTCGGTAAGACCCAGATGCAGCGCGTAATCGCAACGGCTGGAAAGGTCTTGATAGATGTTGATTAGTTCCTGCACATTGCTGATCTTGCAGGACAGGATGATTTTGTTTTTGCCAAGCCCAAGTTCCTCGGCTTTGGCGGCGCTTTCAAGTGCAGACAGCACGATCGCTTTACGGGTGACCGCGGCCAAAGGCTCGGGTGTTTGCAGGCCTCTGTTTTCATCCAGTAAACGGGTCAACACCGCTGGATCCAAGCTGCCGCCGTTAACGCCGATGCGTACCGGTTTGTCGTACTGACAGGCAAATTCGATCATTTGCTGAAATTGCGGGTCACGACTTTTACCGCGGCCCACGTTGCCCGGATTGATGCGGTATTTATCCAAAGCCTGGGCGCAGTCCGGGTATTTTTCCAGCAGTTTGTGACCGTTAAAATGGAAGTCGCCGACGATGGGAGTCGAGTTGCCTTTTTTATCCAACTGGTTGCGGATTTCTGAAACGGCTGCCGCGGCTTCCTCGGAATTGACCGTGATGCGGACCAGTTCGGAACCGGCGGCGGCCAGTTCGATGATCTGGTTAACGGTCGCTGTAATGTTGGCAGTATCGGTATTCGTCATCGACTGAACAACGATTGGAGCGCCGCCACCGACTTTAACGTCGCCGACTAAAACTTGATGGGTGATTTTTCTAAGGCTAATAGACATATACAAAATCTTTTGGAAAAGGTTACAGTTATCTGGAAGAATGTTGTTAAATTATACGCCGATACAAGTCATTAAGTAGAGTTTAGTGTGAGGATAAATTATTTTTCCGATGTGCATTTGGAGTTCGGATTGCTGGAAGCGCCGGATAATGACGCCGATGTCATTGTCGCAGCGGGCGATATAGGCATCGGCATGCAAGGTCTGGACTGGCTTAAGATGTTGAATAAACCGGTTGTTTACGTCGCCGGTAATCACGAATTTTATACGCATGAATATCACCAAACGTTGCAGTCGATCCGTAAGCAATGTACCGGCAGCAACGTGCATTTTCTTGAGAACGACTGTTTTGTATTTGAGGGTGTGCGTTTTTTAGGCTGTACGCTTTGGGCCGATCTGTTTGTCGAAGGTGACAAAAAAGCAGAGGCTTTAGGCAAGACATTAAATGATTTCAGGCGAATTCAATTTGCCGAAAAGCCTTTTGATGCGGTTCGGTTTAGCCATCTACATCAAAGCTCCAAGACGTGGCTGGAACAGGAATTAGCCAAGCCGTTTTCAGGGAAAACTGTTGTAATAACTCATCATGCGCCTTGCTTGTGGAGCTGGAATGATTCGGCTCATGCGTTGAAAAAGCTGGCCTATTGTAACGATATGAAACCCTTGTTGCACGAATACGAGATTGCGGCTTGGTTCCACGGCCATGTCCACAGTCAGATGGATTATCGTATAGCGGGCGCCAGAATATTGTGTAACCCCAGAGGTTATGCCGGTGCAAAAATCGTCCCCCGCTTTGACCAGAACAGGCTGGTGGAGATTTAGGGGAAAGCAGGCACAAGGCGAAAAAACCTGCATCTAACACGGGCGCCCTTAGCCCTATAATTTAACTTTTGCATCCCCATTTACCCCCTTACAAACCAAACACCCATGACAAAAATCAATATCCAACAAATGATGGCCGAAAGCGGCGTGGCATTCGGCACCAGCGGTGCGCGCGGACTGGTTAGCCAAATGACCGATCAAGTCTGCACAGCTTACACTCTGGCGTTTCTGCACGGTCTCGGCCTTGCGAAACCGGGGCAAAAAATCGCCTTGGGCATGGATTTGCGCCCGTCTAGTCCGTCCATCGTCCGCGCTTGTGCGGCCGGTATCCGCCAGGCCGGTTGCGAGGTCGATTTCTGCGGGATGTTGCCCACCCCAGCGCTGGCTTTGTATGCTCTGGCGCAAGGCATTCCGGCAATCATGGTTACCGGCAGTCACATTCCGTTCGACCGCAACGGCATCAAGTTTTATCGGGCCGAAGGCGAGATCAGCAAAGCCGACGAAGCGGCCATTACTCAAGCCGAAGTCGAGTTGCAAACGATTACCGGCGATGCGCTATTGCCGACCGTCAACCCGGCCGCCTTGCAGCAATACCGGCAGCGTTACACCAGCCTGTTTGCGGCCGATTTACTGACCGGTTGGCGGGTCGGGGTTTATGAGCATTCCAGCGCGGCGCGCGATTGCCTGCGTGATGTGCTGAGCGCTCTGGGCGCGGATGTGGTCGGATTGGGGCGCACGGATACCTTTGTGCCTCTCGACACTGAAGCGGTCAGCGAAGAGGACCGCCGACGGGGACTGGCCTGGGCGGCGGAGCATCATCTGGATGCCATTATTTCCACCGACGGAGACGGCGATCGGCCGCTGATCGCCGATGAGACCGGCAGTTGGTTGCGCGGCGATATCGTCGGCTTATTGTGCGCGCACTTTCTGGATGCCGACACCGTGGTCACGCCGGTGAGCTGCAATACTGCAATCGAAGCATCAGGACTGTTTCGGCAGGTGATCCGCACTCGCATCGGTTCGCCGTACGTGATTGCCGGTATGGAACAGATGCTCGCTGCCGGTAGCCCCAGCGTGGTCGGTTTTGAAGCCAACGGCGGCTTTTTGGTGGGCAATGATTTGACGGTTGGCGGACAAGCCCTGACCGCGCTGCCGACTCGCGACGCCGTATTGCCCGCCTTGGCTGTGCTGGCGATGGCTCGGCAACAGGGCGGCAAAGTATCGGCCCTGCTCGCCGGTTTGCCGCAACGGTATACCGCCAGCGACCGTTTGCAGGATTTCCCGGTTGCCAATAGCCGGGCGTTGCTGGACAGCTTGCAAAGCGATGACACGGCCTATCAAAGCTTGTGGGGTAATGAGCTGGGCGCGGTTGCCCGGCGGGATTTGACCGACGGCCTGCGCCTGACTTTCGACAATGGCGAGATCGTGCATCTGCGTCCGTCCGGCAACGCACCGGAATTGCGCTGCTATGCGGAAGCCGACAACATGGAACGGGCGCAGGCGTTGGTTACATTGAGTCTGCAACGCATTGCCGGAGCATATTAGACATCTTTCCAAAATACAGCCATATAAGCATGTAGGCCGGAATAAACCGGTTCAAGCGATAGCGAGAATCGGTGTTTCCGGCTCCCCCATAAATTTGCCGGAAACGCTACCACGCGCTACGCTTGGGTAGCCTTATTCCGGCCTTGTATATTAAATACATCTCTAAAGCACAGGATTATGTGACACAAAAAAGTTTATAGTGATAAGTGATTTTCTGGGGAAGCCGATCCGGCCTTAAGCTCTGAGCTTGTTCGTAGATAGGCTCCCC